>ERZ778019.232-NODE-232-length-126858-cov-13.040038_pt1 | contig 126858 bp, 151 predicted proteins | sample MGYA00375749_ERZ778019 | MGnify/ENA primary metagenome ERZ778019 (study PRJEB29350, sample SAMN05389821) | bioreactor metagenome | isolation source: Ammonium sulfate bioreactor | place: South Africa: University of Cape Town | collected 2014-03-17 ... | reverse complement strand
CTCAGATGATGTCATAAAATAAATGAATGCATAAAATAAATGAATGCATAAAATAGCATTATTTTCACGATCTTACTTTTAAAAAATCTGCTTTTTTTCCTGTTGTCAAAAGCAGCTGTGTGAAGCATTCAATGAGAATAATAAATAGTCTTGTAGTGTCGATCGATCGACGAGTAAATTTTTTTTTAATAAGAAAGAAAGAGAAACAATATATTTTTTTTATAAATAAATAATTTATTGTGGATGACCAAATGTTTGTGTTCCAGACGGCGTGGTTGAATGCGAATAATTGTACCAACTATTAGTTGTTAGATTCGAATATGGTTGTGACGAATACGGATACGAAGATATCGACGACGACGACGTTGATTGAGAGGAAGTAGGTGCATTCATAAATGGTGCTGATGATGGCATATACGACGGATTAGTTGTTGTTGGTGGCAACGGATAACGAGGTATACTTCCGGGTGGATGCAGCGGAATAGTTGAGTATGGAATAGAATATGGATTTCGATAGTTTTGAGACATATTAGGTGATGAATATGGTCCTGAGCCGACATTCGGTGTACTATTATTATGTATATTAAAATGAATAGCTCCTGTATTTGGTTGAACATTGTTGAGTGTGTATAGGTTTGATGCATAGCTGCCCGGAGTTGAGTGACTTTGTAGTGGTGCTTGAGAATGTCCTGTCACTTTGTTCGTTGCTCGTTGTTGCGTTGAGGATATTGAAGGAGGAGACGTTGTCAGTTTGGTGGGATCATCTGAAGGGTTTGTAGTTGAGTCTGAACAAAGATCATCGTCATCTTTCACTGAACTTTCTTCTTCGCCCATAATTCTACATCAATCAAATAAAATAGAAAACTCGATCGATTTCTTCTTCGTCTTTTTTGTTTCGGTACCTTAGTCGTGCTAAACGATACTCAAGTTCACGTTGTTCATAAGTTTTAATCGCAGGCTTATTCGTTTGAGAAGTCGACGAATTCGGCGGTATGATTGCCGGTGAATTCGTCGAGTCCCGCGTTTGAATACGTGGAATTGTTGAAACATTCGATACATTCGTTGTTGACGAAGCATTCGTCGATGTTGATGAACTAGTTGCATTATCAGTTTCATCGAAATTCGTATTTGATATCGTCGAATTCGATGATGTTGTAGGCACAGTTTTGGTTTGATTATTCATCGTTGGCAATTGTGTTTGACTTGTTGGCCGTTTTAAAATTCGAATTGGTTTATTTGAATTCACAAAATTCATACTCGAAAAATTTCGATTTTCACCATCATTGATCGTCGACGTCGATGATGATGCTATTACAGATTCCTAGACAAGACAAATAATGAGCTCATTTTTTTTAATAAGAAGATGTTTGTTTACTTGATTGGCTGCTCGAGCTTTTTCTTGTTGTTCAAGTCTTTTATCAAATTCGCCTGTGTCAACAGCGACTTCCCAATCATCATTATCATTTGCCATACTTAGTCGATTAATTCTCAGTCAATTGTAATTAATCAAGTAAAACCAACAAACAACAAATGAAAATTTGTAATTGAACTTCTTCTTCTTTTCTTTTTCTCAGAGATTGATGGTAATTTAAATCTATAATTAAACAAAAAATGAAGAAGAAAAAGAAGAAGAAGAGAAAAAAACACATAAGTCATAAAGGAAAAAGAAGAGAAAAGTGATGAACAAACAGAAAATGAACGCAATGATAAAAAGACTTATGTTGTCTTGATGTTTTGCAAACACGAGCCGCGAGGTGAACATAAAAATTCAAGAGGAGACACACCACACAAATGCAGATGATCACACAAAGCCACGCGGACGATAAAGAGAAAAACTAATGAACAGATCTTTCACCAAGAAATCTATATAGTTTTTGATTTTTCTCGTCAAGATCGAAGTTAAACTTGCGAGATAAGTGAATTTTTAGAAACGAAAGAGCAGACAGAGACAGAGACAGAAGAAAGAGAACTAATTACTCAATTGTTCGATGATAAAAAGACAGAATACGTGCATGTATATGTATATATGCATATATAAAGGAAAAGGATACAAGCAAGAACAGAAAAAAGTTTGCAATTGGCTTCGCCTAAATCAAACATACGAGCAGAAAATGGGGGAGAAGAAGAAAAAAGATTCAGAATAAAGCGAAACACGTTCAAGACGTGTACAATGTGTGTGCGTAGAAAAATACAAGCGAAAAAAAAATGAACACAGGACTTGAGGGTGATTGATGCACACTAGATTGAAATGAGTCCTAAGTGAAGAAAAGAAAAGCGAGAGAGAGAGAGAGAAAAGAAAACGACGAAATGTTTATTCGTTCACGCTTTGGTTATGTTTTTTTTTCTTTTTAAATAAATGTTCGACTTTGTACAAAAAAGAAATTGACAAGATGTTCTTTTTTTTCGTCTTCTTCGAAAGAAATGAAAAGGAAAAGCGATTTATTGAGCATTGGGATTGCCTTCCGATGCTGATGTGAGAAAATCATTGGGTCGTTTGTGCTTTTCCAATGCATTCAAGGTGGCATAATCATGAGGGAGTTCACTTTTACGACGGATCATTGGTTTGCCCTTTTGCATTGTACGACTTGCCTGAAAATTGAAACAAAACCTATTTCACACATCGACACAAATTCGTTCCTCTACCTCTTTAGCTTCTTGTTCAATTTCTTTAGCTGTAATATTCGCTGAACTGCCATCGTCATCGTCGTTATCAACTGGCCGATACAATTCCGGTTGATTGCTGGAATAGTTTTTGTACTAGAAAAAGGCGAGATTATGTTCGAATTCAATTGTGATTTTAAGTTACACTCGGATTTTGTCGAGCTTTTGTTTCGATTTTCGACCAGGCTGTTTCTCGTTCTTGTAGTTTGTCTTTTTCTTTTTGTTTTTCTAATTTATATTTTTGCGAACACTCATCGAATAATTTATGATTCATTTCCATGAATAATTTCAAAGCATTATAAATTAAACCATGAATTGTTCTTAAATCGTAATAAGAAAAAACAAACTTCATGGAGAAAAAAACCTATTTCAATTTACTTATTCCAATGAGTTTTCGTATTTTTGTATAAAGCTGGAAACATAATCGGTAGAATAACAGCTGCATTTTCAGTGATTAAACTCATAATATATTCATTATTCCAATAGTAGAGCGCACGCTCGGCAACCTATTTCGAAGAAGAAGAAAAAAAGGGTTTTGAAAATGAGAAAAAAACGTGAAATCGAACTTGAAAATGTGGACTGGATACGCATTTAGCTAATTGTTTAAACAAAGGAACCATAATCTTCTGGAATTCACCCGGTTCGATAACATCAAGAATTTCTTCTAATTCATTGAGAAACATGACCTCCTTTGGACTATGAGTTTTCGGCCAATATTTAAGCAAACCCATGATCACCTAACAATTAAAATTCACATCGAAATCGATGTTTTACAGACAAACATACCGGTTGAGTTAGACTTGGATCTTTCTCAAGAAATTGCACAATACAATATGCTAATTGCGGATGATAAACGCTCAATGTTTTCACTTTGTGCAATGGCAATAAGATTTTAATTAGAAACACTTTATGTTCTTCTTTCAATGGCAATGCAAAACCGTTGATAATACTGAAAACAATTCGAAAAATTTCGTTTTTTTTTCTGTATTTTTTGATTTTCGTGTTCGTTCGTCTACCTTCCGAGTATTTCGAGTAGTTCAGCAATGCCATTGTGTCGTTCAGTTTCGTAGATAAACTAAATCAAAAAACAAAAAAGATGACTTTGTCCTCTTATGATTTCCTCGTCGGAAACACTCGAAAGTTTAATGATAGTGCGCGATTTCAATGGAAAATGCAAATTGAAAAGGAAGAGAAAAACACTCTAATCAACAACTACGTTCTATTATTAAATTTACCTTGTAGAATGTATTATTGATTTGTTTACGAATATAGGCTCGTAAGCCGAGAAATTTGCCGTAGATTCGATGAAGAATTGTCTTGAGAAAGTCTCGTTCACGTGGATCTTCGCTATCGAATAGTTCGAGAAGCTGAAAATAAATGCGAATGAATTGTTTTGTTGTTTTTTGGTTCGATCTTACATTCAAAACGTATTTTTGATCGATGTATCGTTTCGCTGTATTCGGCTGAAAGTCGGGCGATTCGAGAAAACGTAGAAAAAAATCATAAACAAGTTGTAAATGTGGCCAAGCGACTTCAAGATTGGGCTCGTCTTCTTCAGGATCATAATCAGCACCCGATGGATTTGTTACTGGTGGCAATGTACGAAACAAATTGATAGAAAACTAAACGAACAATCGATGAATTTGACTTTTATTTCAGTCGAATTTACCATTCGAACAGCTTCGGGATAGATTAAATCCGTGATAACGCCGCGATTCGATGTTATGTAATCGATCATTTCGTTCAACGCCGCACGTTTGATTTCTTTCCATTTGAGATCCGACAATGGATCGAGCTGAAAATCGAATACCGTACAACATTGCTGTAATTTTTGTACAAATAATGATTCGCGTTCGTTGGCGGCCGCTTCTTTGAGTAGAGGTAATTTGACTAATTCACGATTTTTCGAAATATTGAATCGTGATGAATTACGACGATTATCTTTTCGAATGTTTGGCACGCCTGCCATCGGCTGAACTTTTGTTAGTGGAGTTTGCGGCGGATGCGGCGCTGATAATGTTGAGCCAGTTGCATTTAAATTGTTTCCACTTGACATGATTTCAGTTTGAAGTTGTGATGACGATGCAACTGAATTTCCTGGACGTGTAACAGTCTTACTGGCTGAAAATAAAAACGAGAAAATCGTGCTACTAGTTTGTGTTGATGTTTTTACCTTTATTCTAAAATTGAAAAGATAGATTAAGAAATTCAGTTTAAAATGAATTACCTCCTCGGTTCCAGTTGTTTTTCCATCGGTGTCGTCTTTTGATTTGGATTTTGTGACAGCGGTCGTCTAAGACACAACAGAAACAATCTTTGATTTGATCTCGTGTTGAATGATTGAGTACCTTTTTAGCCTTATTAGAGTCTTTATCTTTGTCCTTATCCTTCGAAGACGAGGACGACGACGACGACGGCATTTGTCGTAGATGAGTGAGTGCGTCTGAAAATCGCTTCAGCTCGAAAGATCGAAGAGAAATCAAATAAAAATAGAGAAGATTATGATCACAGGAGAATCGTTTTGTTTTTCGTTGTTGGGATTTTTATCCTTCTTTTTTTTCTTTTGTGAAATTTGTTTTATTTCGATTGCTCTTCTATGTCCAAGAACAAAACAATTTGATCATCACCAATCGATCATACCAATTCGAAACAATAATTGGCATGTAAATAAATAAGAAATAAAAATAAATGTATAATACAAAATTGAATTTTGAATATTTATCTCTAGAATATATAAAAACGATGAATAACACTCCCTAAATGACAAATAAACAACAACAACAAGAGAGAACGAATGAAATAAAAGCGCAATGAATTCTTCGAGTCTTAATCAACCAATTATTTCTTCAATCGACACATGTCTTTTCATCTACGAACGAACAAACATAGTTGAATTTCGATTTGAAATTCATAAGCATTAATGACTGATTCATATCTCTATGCTAAATATACCTTGAGTGTAACGAAATAGGAGGTACAAAAATAAATAATATGTCGATCTTTTTTTTTGCTCAAATCATTTTTTGATGTTTCATTGGACAATAATAACTTGAAAAAAATTCAAGAAAATAATTTATTATTTATCAAAAGAGAGTTTTCGATTCATTTTTTAGGAAAAAAAACTAAATTATCGAAATAGGTGGCGCTAGAATAAGGCGATCCGTAGTTTATCTGATTGAATAAATATCTCGTAGGCTATAAGGCAGATAGAAAATAATAGATTGAAAGACATGCAAAGAATACATGAATTCGCTATACTACATTCGGTTGCATGATACATTCATATAAATCTTGAAAGTATGCAAAATAATCGCTTTAAACTTTATAAACTTAGCTAAATCAAAGAAGAAGAAAAGGAATAAATATAATAACTCTCTCTCTCTCTTTCTTTTTCTTTCTCTCAAAGTTACGATCGTTTTTATGTCCCTGTTTATTGCTCTAGAAATGAAACATACTTTTCACTTGAGCTAAAAACATATACGCTCTTAATATACCAACACACAATAATTTCTTTTTGTCATGCACGAAACTTTAATGCTAACAATTGGTTTTAATAGAAAAAGAAAAGTGTTCTTGAAAAAGTCATTCTAATAATATTTGCTTCATCATTCGACGTTCTCGTGATGCAATGCAAATACTTCACGATGCTATGACGCAGTTACAATGTGATTACAAGATTCGAGTCTATCAAAACTAAACTGTTATTAAGCGAGGAACTCTTTCATGCGCTTAACCATTTGTTTATCCTGGACGTAATAACAGACAACTGTTTGCATGGACTACAGAAGAAAATAACGACAAATCTAATCAAATAGCGGAAACAAGGGAAAAAAAGCGATCACTATTCTCATGATAATTATATCTCTTGATTTGTAAGGCCAATGTTAGATTATTTTTTGTTCTGAGAACGAAAAACAAAATCAACAGTCGTATTTGGTATACAGACAATCAACTCAACGGTAAAAAAATTTAAAATAACAAAAAAACTAAGTTAATATGAAGCTAAAAAAAGAAATTTCTATGATGAGTTGAAAGGATTTCTTTGTTCTTAACCGGCTGATACTTACATAAAACTCGATGTCTATGAATACTTTTTTGACTTTGAACATCTGTGTTTTATCTCATTAATATACGTGCGAATATTAAATTTGCAAGAATGTGGATACAAAAAATATGTTTTACATGACATGAATTCTCACGAGCAATAATAAGAAATAAGACATTGATTGACGATGTTCTTGCACCTGTTTTTTCTTAAATTCTCTTTTCTATTCTACGAAACAGATTCAGTACCAACGAATATTTTAACAGAACAATTCGTCATTTTTGGCTCGTAAATAAACGAGAACGTTATTTTGTTTTTGATAAATATTTGACTTTGATATGCAATATTTTATCTCTCGATATAGATAAAAATTTCCATTAAAGAATAACGAAGTTATATGAGGCAATCAACAAGAATTTTTTGCTACTATATTGTATAGATAACAAAAAGTATTATTCACCTATGATCTGAATATTTTTCTCGAATGCAAACGTTCAGTGAATACCAATGAGTACAGACTATTACTGAAAAGGGAATTAATTGTATTTAACTATACAAAATAGAAGCAGATTATGAATGCAATATTCTTAATAAATAATAAATTGATTTCATTCGAACGAACATTTTTTGATTCGATTTTATCGATTAAAATATTTTCTTTCTTCTCTCCTGAAAATATCAATCAAATTCCTCTTGTCATTTTTTGTTAAAATGTTTTTTGACATCGATTTAATCGTTCAGCACTATTTATCTCTTAGTCATGCATAAGACAATAGGTCACATTTATATCCGGTCTTTAACGAGAAAAAGAGAAGAAAAAAAAACTTCTCGTAACTAATGTTTAATGTCAATGATTTGAGAAACTTCGATTCTTTGCGTGATGAACACATCAAGAAAAAGAAAAAAAAGGCCCGGAAGCATATTTCTCCTTCGTCTCCTATTTTTTTTATGACGATGCTATTTGCATATTAGTGAACAAAAAGACTTCTTCAGAAGATTCATCGAACTTGACTCAAAACAAAAAAATCTTTGATGTCAATCAGTTATCGATGCATATTTGATTAATCATATCTAATTACACAATCTTTCTCATTAAACATTGTATGTTATATGTTTCTTTATTTTCAATAGAGAAAACTCCTTTGAAGAATAATTATTTTGTGATATTAAACAGAACAAGACTATACAAATTTAATATGACGAAAGAATCTGATTATATACATGAACGTACAGGTACAAATCGAGAAAATTCCAATGATAATGAGAAGAAAACAACGTAAGTTAATTGAAATATCAACATTTGATATATTTATTTATTTATTTGTTTGTTTCTTCATCGTAGGAGTGATATTGTCAATCGACGACATAGTTTAGCTCATATTAACTTCCGAAAAGCGATCTATCGAAGTCTTTCGTTACCTCAAGCAAACGATGAGAGCAATCATTTTCGAATATGTTTTCTAAAATACTTCCTAAGATTTATATTTATCTGTATTTTTCTTGTATTAATTGGCTTATTAATAAAACTCATGTGGTCATCTCGCCATCGTTATTCATAAACAATTTAAAATTCACATAATATTAAGTCGTATCAAATAGACTTCTTGTTGTTCTTGTCTATGTTGTTTGCTATATTTCTCAAGAGAAATATTTATCTTTTATCTTTGATGTCGATGTATTCAATCATGCATATCTCTTTTCTTGTCTTAAACCTGTCATGTTTGATCAATGTTTGATAAATAAACTTTGACAGAAATAACGTATTGATCTGATTTTGTCTTGTACGTACGTTTCAAGTTTTGCCAAGAAAATCAAATGAATATTATTCGTATTTTTAATACGATAGGAAAGTGTTGATAAGAATAAACTTAATAATATATTAAATGAAAGATGTAAATGTGTTTTGTTTTAATGATTCTAATTCAATCACAGAGGTTTATCGCATATCAAGATAAAATTCTGACAAATAACCGATACGCTCAACATACTCTCGTCGACACTACCCACAACAGGCACCGATGTCAATTAGACAACGATGATGATGATGAGCATGATGACGACTACTTGTTAGATTATGTAATTGAATCTTCTATGTCTCTGGTTTTTTTTTTCTTCTCTTTCTTCTTTTCCGTAGTCGGTGATCAGTGACGAGAGATCACATCTGTTGACAGCATATAAAATGACTTTTTTTTTGGGGTTTAATTGACACGAACAAACAACTGGAGTTAGATAGAGACGAGTAATAAGCTCGGCTAATGTTTATATCAGTCATTTGTATCCGAAATCGAGTAGCATTAACATCGACGAGGAGAAAACGGAAGGAAGATAAAAATAAAACAACAAGGTCAAATACTCAACGAATTGGTCATATTAACTCACTTTTTGTTTTTCTATTCTTTTAAATTTAAAACCGAAGACGGTCGATGTACTACAGCTGTTTATGTCTTTGAATAAATCGTTTTTGTTTATTGTCGTCTTATATTTACTATCGATATTTGATTGTTCATTAACTGTCGATCTATTGAACACAACATCAGGTGTTTATGTTGGTCGTACAGTTCATTTCGAGAATATTCTTGTTCGTCAATATCTTGGCATTCAATATGCTCGAATTCCAAAACGTTTCAATCGAGCCGAATTAATTCGTCGACAGAACGATACGATTCGAAATGCAACATCATTCGGACCTGTTTGCAAACCATCGGCAGGTTCATGTGCTGGAACTCCGATAGGATTTCCTACGACACCGTATTGTTCAGTAAATTATGGTATTTTTTCAGTGAAATCGATTCCGGCTGAACAATGTCTTTTTCTTAATCTCTTCATTCCGGTGACGCCTTATGATCAACGAAGAAAAGCGATTTTCATTTGGATACACGGTGGTTCAGGTCAAATTGGTACTGGCAATGTGTTTGATGGGACAATCTTCGCTGCCTTAGGCGATATTATTGTTGTTACATTTAATTTTCGTTTAAATCTATTCGGATTTTTATCATCAGGTGACGAACGATTAGAAGGCAATCTTGGTTTATACGATCAAGCGCTTCTACTCGATTGGATCTATGAAAATATCGATGCATTAGGTGGTGATATTAATCGAATAACTGTCGGTGGTCATTCGGCTGGTGCACCTCATGCTTACTATCTAGCAGCTTCGCCATTCAGTCGAGGACGTATTCGTCGATTGTTATTACAAAGTGGTAGTCCGTTTAATATTTGGTCGCATTTGAAAGCTCGCGATGCAATGGAAAAATTTAATCTTGTTGCAAATGATAATACTTGTGGAAATTTTACAAGTTTCGATGAGAAAGTTAAATGTTTAGCCGAACGAGATTTCGATTCAATTGCTGAACATGAACATCATTCGTATACAAGTGCAAATCATACAAATGTTGTGACAATAGGCAATTATATGAGTCAATTTCGAGAGAATTTCGAAAAGAATGATAGTCTATCCGATGTTGATATTCTCATTGGATCAACAGATGACGAAGGTAAAGCAAATTAATTCGAATAATCATTTCATTTTCATTGAATGAATCGTAGGTGTTTACGTAGCAATTGTTCCAATAATCATGGAGCAAAATAATCAAGATTCAATTATATTAAATACTGTTAATTTTACGGATGTTACATTGAAATTTCTCTCTGTCATGCAGCCGAATCGAACTTGTTTACATCAAAAAGCTTTGGAATTGTAAGTTAACAAATTCTTTTCGACATTCATTCTCACATAAATTTCTCTCTAGATATCATCTCGATAAAATTCCACTAGATTGTTCTCTTTCATCTGAATGTTATTGTTCAGCATTCTACAATTATTCTCGTCTCATAACCGATATTCTTTTCAATAACGATTACTATCGTTTTCTTGACCGACGTTTAAAATATTCAAATCGAACGTTTATATATCAATATTCTCATAAAACAGCTCAGGAACATCCAACAACATGCAATGATTATCTACATAAACATGATTTAGTTGGCCATTTTGCTGAACTCGAATATACATGGGGTACACCGTTGGTCAATGAAAAAAATGATTCAACAGACAATTTTATTTCGTTAATAAAATACGTTCGATTCGAATCGAATGATACAAATCTAACACAAAGTTATACATCCGAACAAATCGAATTCAGTCGACAATTAATTGAACAATGGTCGAATTTCATAAAGTACGGTCGACCGATCAGTTGGAAGTTCGGTAATGATTGGTCACCGATATCTAATCTTTCAAACGCTATGATTATGCAATTACAAGTGAACAAAAGTGAAATTATACCGTTAGAAATCCCGCAAGGTGTTCTTTTTTGGAAACAAAACTGTCCAGTAATTGCTGATAATCCAGCTCGAGATCGAGCACGAATATCAAACATATCATTGACACTATTGTTCTTTTCATTAGTTTTTCGAAAGGTGCTTTATTGAGTTAATTTTACTTAAAAAAGAAAAATTTGAAATTCTTAAGTTTTCGTTTTTCTTTTGCTCCGTTTTTTTAATGGATAAATACTTTTAGTTCTCTTTTTTTCTACATACGATTGAGTCATATCGCTTTTTTAACCAAAAAACACAAGAAAATGGGGCTCCCTTTTCTCTTTTTGTTCTTCATATTTACCTGCAAGTCTTTTTACGAGTAAATATTGGTCACAAAATTTATTGATATACTTATACGTGCGTTTTTATTATTGATGATTTGAAAAATGAAGGTCGAATATTGTTTGTTTTTATGAATGACACGCTCGTAAAGATATACCGACAGAATCGAGTACCCATAACGAGGTCGTTTCTTCCTTTTCTTTTCGTTGAAATCTTTTGTTGTACTTTTCGACTGATATTATTATTATTCGCCGATTGAATTACATTTTTTTTTCTTTCTTTTTTTTTTGAAATGACTAAAGAGATAAGAATCAGCAAGAGAAACTCTCGTTCCGATTACAATAAATAACAAATCTGTCGTGGCGAAAAGACGGTGACAATCGTTTTTCTTTTAGAATACAAGGAAAAATATGAAATTATAATTAGATATCGATTGTCGTGACCTCTATTCAACGAATGATTTCTAAACCAATCATTATCGATGGCTTCAAACATAGCACGCGTTGAGTGTCTGCATTGCTTTCTGCTTTGAGGTTGAGTACAGGTTTATATAAGACTTTTGCATGCGTACTTATTTTCTTTATCGACAATAACATTTGGCTTTGTACTTATCATTCATATTTTTGCAGAAATGCCTCGGGTTTTTAGCCGGAATTTCATTCGGCATGGTCTTCTTCTGTGTACATCGGCTATTGGAACAGGTTTTCTCGGACAGTATATGCTCGAGGTGAGTCTTTACATTTCGGTTGAATTCATTCGAAAGTACTCATTTGTTCTTTTTTTCTCCCGCAGAAAAATAAACTCAAAGCAGCCGCGCCTGCTCTACATCGGCCTGAAGTTTGGCTAGATGAGTATCCGACACGAGAAGCACAAATTGAGAAAATGTCCAGAGAACCCGAATACGATATCGTCGTCATCGGAGGCGGTGCTACTGGCTGTGGTGTAGCTGTCGATGCTGCTAGTCGAGGTAGTTCAATTGAAAATACGTGTTTTTTTTACTTGTGAAAATATTCTTCAATAGGTCTCAAAGTTGCACTCGTTGAAAAATATGATTTCAGCAGTGGTACATCATCACGATCGACAAAATTGATTCATGGCGGCGTTCGCTATTTACAAAAGGCTATCATGCATCTCGATCGTGAACAAGTAAATTCATCAAAATATTCTTTAGTTATCTAATTGAATCTACGTTACCATTTCAGTATCATATGGTAAAAGAAGCTCTGTCTGAACGTGGAAATTTGCTGAAAATAGCTCCACATTTATCATATCCACTGCCGATCATGTTGCCTGTTTACAAGTACGGATGAAAAAAAGAAAATCGATTGAAAGAATTTTCTCATTAAAAATTATTTAGATGGTACCTTCTGCCGTATTTCTATGCAGGAATCAAAGCTTATGATATTGTCTCAGGCCGTCAAATTCTTCGTTCATCATATGTAATCTCGAAAAGCAAAGCATTAGAGCTTTTTCCGATGTTGAAAAAAGAAAAAATGGTCGGAGCTATTGTCTATTATGATGGACAACACAACGACGCACGAATGAATATTGCATTAGCATTTACAGCTGCGCGTATGGGCGCGAATATTGCAAATCATTGTGCAGTTATTGGACTTATTCGCGAAAATGTCGAAGTGAAAACAACTGACGGAGATATTCAAGTAAAAAAAGTTGTCCGAGGCGTGAAATGTCTCGATCGATGTCAGAGTACGTTGTTGACTAATATTCGAAAGAAAAAAATATTCGATGAAAATTCTCTGATGTAGATAAAGAATTTATTGTTCGTGGCAAATGCGTTGTCAATGCAACAGGACCTTATACAGATTCGATTCGACAATTCGATGATGGTTCAATGCCAAAAATCTGTCAGCCATCATCAGGCGTTCATATTGTTCTACCGGATTATTACAGTCCGACGAATATGGGTCTTCTTGATCCGAATACATCCGATGGTCGTGTTATCTTTTTCTTGCCTTGGCAAAAACATACGATGGCCGGTTTGTTGATTGAAGTTTTTTTTTCTTTGTCGAAAACAATATTTATTTGCTGTGTTTAGGCACAACTGACACGCCTTGTGAAATCACAGATTATCCATCGCCATCGACTGAAGACGTCGAATTTATATTGGGAGAAGTGAAAAATTATCTGTCATCCGATGTTCAAGTACGTCGTGGTGATGTTTTAGCAGCTTGGTCGGGCATTCGACCATTGGTTGTTAATCCGAATAAAAAAGATACTCAATCGATTGCAAGAAATCATATTATTCATGTTAGTGATTCAGGTTTAGTTACAATTGGAGGTAGAGTGAAAATAAATTTTCAGTAATCGAAAGAAAAAAACACGTGATTATTTGATTAGGTGGTAAATGGACAACTTATCGACAAATGGCTGAAGAAACCGTCGATAGTTGCATTCAAACTGCTAAACTTCAACCGAAAAATGATTGTGTAACCAAAGGTCTTATTCTCAATGGTGGAGCCAATTGGACGCCCACGTCCTACATTCGTTTAGTTCAAGATTACGGAATTGAAACTGAAGTTGCCGTACATCTCTCGAATACATACGGTGATGAAGCTAATAAAGTCGCAGATCTTTCGTCATTAACCGGCAAACGTTGGCCAGTCATTGGCCGACGTTTACATGAAGAATTTCCGTACATCGAAGCCGAAGTTCTCTATGCTATTAAAGAGTATGCACGTACGGCTGTTGATATTCTCGCACGACGAACACGCCTCTCATTTTTGAACGTCATTGCTGCCGAAGAAGCCCTACCGCGTATCATTCAAATCATGGCCAAAGAATTGAAATGGAATGAACAAAAACAAAAAGTTAGGCATCTATTTTGATTATCTTTAATTAAAAGTCAATTGTGTGTGTTTCGTTTTTTGAAATATCTAGGAAGAAACCGAACGAGCTAAAACATTTCTTTTTCGAGAAATGGGTCTCAATTTGAAACGTGATATGCGTCGAAGTGTACCAATTAATTTTACACGTGATGAAATGAGCTATTATATGAAACATTTTCGACAAATGGACGTAGAAAACAAAGGTTTTCTAACACTTAGTGATTTAAAACGACATTTTCAAGTAAGAAATATCGTCGAAAAACAAATAAATCCGAATAATAGAACTAAAGAGAGGGAATTCGATGTCAATATATTGAGTTGTATTTAGCATATCTATTTCGTTTTAGCGTATAACGAAATCGGGTTTAGTAAGTGTTTTATCGCATGATATGAAAGGAGAATAACAAGCATTTGTTATTAATATACAAATAAATAAAAACACTAACTGAATTTGAAAAATTCATTAAAAATTTTTGGCTTTTGTTTTTCTTATTTTCTTTTTCTGTTTATTTTCATAGAAATCAGACAACGAAATAACCGAAGAAGAACTACGAATTCTCATGCGTGAAGTTGATCAAAATCAAAATGGTATTATTGAAATCACCGAATTTCTTCAAGTAAAAATAAAATTCAAAACAAAATAATTATATAGGACAAATTCCTTTGAAATTTAGTTAATGAGTGCGTTGAATACAGGTGCCGTTTCAACGAGTCATTTTGTGAAAGCAGCTCGTATTGGTAAAATCAAAAGTAATGCGCCACCTGAACGAAGTGGTGGTGGTATTTAGACAAGATCTTAGAAATAATTCGATCTAGTCATTCAACCGATTGCATCTTGCTTTTTGTTTCAATTTCTTGTCTCTCTCTCTCTCTCTCTCTGACTAATAGCAATAAGTTTGTATTATGTTTTAACATTCCTTACGAAAAATCAATTCTCATATGCTTACTGTTTTTTTTCTTTCACTCACTCTTATTCACTTTTTTTCTTCTTTTTCTTCTCTTTCTATTATTTTAATTAATAAGTTCTTGAAGCAGAATCTCTCCATGCCCTCTATATGTATGGTTGTCTATGTTTGTGCTATTTTCTCTTTTTTTTATTATGATTTGGTCGAAAAAAAGAAATTTTTTCGTAAAAAGAAGCACATAAATAAATTTTTCAAGTTAAAAATAGAAAAAGAAAAGAAGAATTCAATGTTTTGTTTCATTAAATGTTGACAAAAAGAAAACTATAAGAACAAATTCATCGAATAGTTAACATGTATTTATGAATTTCTTGAGCATTATACGCTTGACATCATTCGTTTTATTTTGATTTGTTCATTTACAAATATGACTTCTTAGCACCTACGCATTGTTTTTTTTCCAAGATAGTTCACAGAACAATTTTGTTTTGATGAGCGAACATTTTCTCACCACCTACACGAACTATTATCCAGACTCTGTCATTTGTTCGATCGTAGGAAGTATAGACAAATACCATACATTGGATTTTCTTTTTTCATTTCTAACTTTTTTCCTGTCGTGTTTTATGTCTGTCCTCAAGCATCCTACTACCCTTTTCCATCTTTCCAGTTTAAATAATCTTTTGTCATATCATCGTCATCAAGGTGAAACACATCATCTTCAGCTATTCTTTTCTTCTTTCTTTCTTTCTTTTTTTCTTTCTCTCCCTCTTCATTTTGTCTTCTTCGTCTTTTCTACCTGCTTTAGTTCTACTATAACATTCTTCAGATTCACTTTAGTTTTCCAGAAAAAAACTACAAGAATTAATAGATGTAAGAGGACATTAGAATGATAAGGATTATACTCATCCGCAGCGTCAAAAGAAATAAAGTAGCACAAGAAAGAATGAGTCGTGTTCTCGTTTTTTTTTTTGTGTAAAAGCTCGTTCATGTACGCATGTCAGCTTAAGAGAATGCAAAAAATTGTCACTAGATGAAGATAATGGTGCATGGGTTCTATATGCTTCTTCGTCATCATCATCATGTTCTCTTTATCTGTCTTTCTCTCCTCTTCGCTTCTCGGTTTTTTTTCTTCTTTTGTATTGATGTTGTTGTTTCATTTCGTATTTCTTCAATGCTATATGGATTATCTTAGGACGATATCAGACTATCTACTTGTTGAAGAATCGAATCAAGAGAACAAAAACCTGAGAACACGTGTTTTTTGTTCTCGTACGACAAGATGAAAAGATACGTTAGCAAATAAAATGCAGCAGCTTGTTCCAAATGCAACTTGTTGTCTCTCATCACCACAAACCAATGTTAGATACACGACACACGCAAATTAGACATTACTCAAAAAGAGAATAGGAGAAGAAGAAAAAAAATAAAGAAAGGAAGAAAGAAAGGACCGAGTCGAGCGAAAAAAAAGAAGAAAAAGAAAAGAAGAGGAAACCGGGTCGATGGAAGGAGAACGAGAGAGAGAAGGAAAGGGTTGGAGCAAGTAAGAATCTGGGCATCGTAGTAATGCATTGAAAGAACGAAAGCAACAACAACAGTCGCCGGCGTCGCTTCAGCATCAGCAACGAGTGTGTTTCTCGTTTTTCTTTTTTCGAAAAAAAAAACTATATATCAAATAAAAAAAAGAGTTGCGACCGACTTGGTTTCCCTTGTGTTCTTACGGTTACATCCTCGTTTTTCTATTTCAAACCGTCAAAGAAGAAAATCTCAGGATAAACAAACAAACAACGACACGTTTCGAAACTTATCATCATCGCGTACTAGTTAGACAAACAAACAAACAAACAATATAGACAGACAAAAACATCGTTTGTTTATCGTTATTATTTTCAATTGACATACAAAAAATTTACATAAGATAGATTGCTGTTCGTTCAGGTAAATACAATCCTTAATATTTATTTATTTAATAATCTAGATGAGATGAGACGAGAAGCAGAAGAAAAAAAAAGAAATGAGAAACAAGAAACACTGGGAATTAGTTAATTTAATCAAATAGAAAATCTTTCAACGAACGAAATCTCGAATAAATAACTAGGATTTTATTATTGTTATTATTATTATTATTATTGTTTAATTAACTTAACTATGACGTTTAATATTTAATCGTATGTTCGCGAACATATGTTCAACGAACCGATGATCAATTTAATTTATTTAAAGTTACGAAAATCTATAAACGACGAAGATGAAAGGAAGCATGCACGAGTAAAGCTTAGATGTAGACAGAGATCTTTAATCAACATAGCCGAATATCCATTTGATCTGTCTTTGTTATCTTTTTTTCCCTTCAGTTTAGTAAGTGGGATCTAAATATTCACATGAATTGCGTTCAAACTTATGCTTTCGTTGGATAAAAGTAACAAAGGAATAATCCTATACATTAAAAATAATTAATAAGAAAATGACTTCAGTGCTTTTTCTTTTTCCCTTTCCTTTTCATTGCCGACAGAAAAAGAAGATCCCAAATATAATTTTTTAATCTATATCTGTGCATTACAAGTTAGAATGCTTTTTCCTTTCCATTTCTCTTTTTTCCTTGTTTGACTAAATAAATAAATTTATGTTAAATCGGTCCGTACGGTGTATATTTGAATACCGGCGTTATTTTGACATTAGAGTCTGACTTGTACTCTCGGTTTTTTTTTTGTTGATATCAAATAACTATTGTGCACGTACATTTGATACATTTTTTTTTCTATGAATTTAGTTTTGCTTTTTTCTTCTTCTAGAATGGGGCGTAAAAAAATTCAAATATCGAGAATAAACGACGAACGTAATCGTCAAGTGACATTTACGAAACGAAAATTTGGTCTCATGAAAAAAGCATATGAATTAAGTGTTCTATGTGATTGTGAAATAGCGTTAATTATTTTCAATTCGTCAAATAAATTATTTCAATATGCATCAACGGATATGGATAAAATTTTGCTCAAATATACCGAATATAATGAACCACATGAAAGTCGAACAAATAATGAGATTGTTCAGGTAAATCCAACAACTACACAACATTCTATAATAAAAAAAAACAAAACATTTTCTATTTTTCAAAAATAGATTTTAAATAAAAAAGAATCAAAGCATCTTGATCCAAATGATAGTGACAATGATATAGATGATGACAGTGCTACTGAAATGGATAGTAATCATCTAATTCCTAGTCATCATCAAACTCATCATCAACATCCATTAGATATTCAAATAAATGACGGAAAAAAACGCTTAAATAATCATAATCAGGTTGGTTATAATAGAATAGCAGACAATTAATTTTCTAATCTTTGGTTGCTTCTTTTTTTTCTTATAAAAATTTTAGTCCCATTCAGCAAGTAACTATCATCCGTCTTTAGCAATGGTTAATGGACTTAACCAAGTAAATCCAACACAACAAAACTATTTATCAGGTGAATTAGAATTTCCTTTTTGCACTTATTGAAGAAATTTTATTATTTCATAAAATAGTACATGGAGCAACTGGTATCGACGCCTCGTCTTCTCCATCGCCTCAATCAACATATTCTGCGCAAAGTTCTCCTAGTGAATCACGTACAAGTCCAAATGTCGGAGCAAAACAACAAGCAAATAAATTTTCCATCAATACAAATAGTGGAACACCGATGACATCAGCTTCAGCACACATCACATCTCATCATAATGATCTGACAGTAGGCGGGAATACAGCGACAAATCGGTTTAATAGTAAGTTTGTCTTTTAATCCTATTTTGACTTCGAAGAAAGAATTCAATTAGAAGAAGAAACGCAGATTACTATGTTCGCCTCTTTTTCTTTGTTGCTTACATCAAAATAATTTTAACGTGTCCAACAATTTTCTTTTAGCTGATTTCTCACTGAACACGCCCAGTGGTAATGGTAATGATAACAATAGTTTCCATCCATGGCATGCACCGTCTCATTCATCACTAGCTGCTGCACTACAAATCAATTCATTACCATTAGGGTACATAATTGAGACGGACTTTTACACATAAAAACAACTCAATTCTTTTTCTCTATTCTAGAATGATGAATTATGATATGCAACAAGCATTGTGCGGTCCTCAGTCAGCATCAAATCCGAATTCAACTCGTGGTAGTCCACATTTATATCATCCTCAACAGCAACAACAACACCATCATCATCAACAACAATTACTTCATTTATCTCAACAGCAGCAGCAACAACAACAACAACAACAGCAGCATCGTTTAAAAAATGAACCGTTTTCACCACCATTATTACTCGGCACAGGAACGAACCGTTCATCGACTATGGATTCTAGTTCATCTTCGAATACATCTCTAACAAAAACTCCTCTATCTTCCCAACAACATCAATCACCTTCATCATTACAACGATCAATTGATTATTTGCATTCGTCTGCTTGTTCGGAACCTTCACTTAAACATGCTCGTTTCGATCATACAGTCTGGCCGAATACAACTTAATCGAACAATGAAGATAAATTACACTGAAGAGAATTGAAACGTTTCTTTTTGTTTTCATTCTCCTTTCAGAGGAAATTTGCTCAAACATCAATACGAAGAGTGTGTTACTAACGAAAAAAAAAACAAAGATCATAAACATAGAAAAGAACTTCTATTGAATTCATGAGTGTATGACGCTCTTTCATACTCATCTATTCATTTTTCTTCTTTTATCACATTGTCACCACACACACTCTTCTCTTGATCATTCAGTTTAATTATTAAATAATGAATGATTATATATCTATATAAATATGAATATATAATTACATACATGTCGTTTTCCTCACTCTATGTTTTTATTCTTTCTTCAATGTATCTAAACTGTGTGAATACCGGTGTATGTATTTGTATTTGACTGTTGTTGTTTTCTTTTTTCTTTTGGAGTTAATTGTTTTTTTTTCCTCTTCTTCTCTTGGCTTATATGTTCCGCAACAAAGATGATGATGATGATGGTAATGCTTTTTCAGCACTCATTTGTCGTTAACCTTCGATTAACTTTTGTACATGCATACTTGAAGAAAAACGGTACGTGTTTACAGTGATGATTCAGTTTGTACCTCTAGGTGATCTTCTATTTTTGTTTTGTTTTTTTTTGTCAAAATATTTAGTGTGTTCCTTTATTCTCTCTCTTTCTCTCTTTCGTTTTTATGTAAGTCTTTTCAACGACACTCAGTCTATGTGAACAAAAAGAATTCTATCACCAAAAATAAACAAAACTTTCTTTTTCTGTCTGTTTTTTTTCAATTGACTTATCGTACTCTATCGTTTTAAAATAGAAAATGATGTACTATTTATAAAAACAAACAAACAAACAAAAGCGTTCAATGGGAAAAACAAAGAACTTCTCTTATTAGAAAAACTCAAGAGATTAGCACGATATATAGCATGATCAACTAAAACCATGGTTTCTTGAATATTTTATTAGAGAAATTTTTATTAATAAAAAGGCGAATAATTAATTTCAAAAAGAAAGTGTCAATTACTCAAAATTCTCACAATTAAATACAGATATTTTTAACGAAAGGAAAAAAAACGTAACTATATTAGTTTCGTAATGTATCAATTTATTTCATGTGTTTATTGTCAATTTAGACGAATATAATAATATAATTCATTAATATATTTATAGTATATTAGAATATATAAATATATATAGATATTGACGTGCTATTCACGCGATAAATTATTTAAAGAAAAGATATTATGAAGTTTTAAATACAGAAAAGTCTTTTTAATTATTTTATTTACACTTTTAAGGCAAAAAAAGATAGCATTACATAAGATCGTTTCGCAGTATTCACTTTTTTATTCACAATTCAATGAACTATCATTGTACTTAATATGCTATGAATTAATTAAATAAAAGAACAAAGAAAAATCATATAGTCTGATTATTTATACAGGAACTCTTTATAAAACAAAAGACATCAATGATGTTGATCCCTTGGATTGACATGATATATTGGTTTTGTTCGACGAAGTGTGATAGATGTAGTATTCTCAATGACATGTTTGCTGAAATTTGTTGATTTTTTTTCAAATATATTATCGAAATCAGACGAACGATGATATTTATTTTTAATCATAACTGAAAAGTACAAAGACAGGGGAAATTTTTAAACTGAATTTCAAATGAGCAAAAAACATTACTAATTAAACCGCATAAGATCAAAATAACCATAGCTAATCGAAACATTCGTAGGGTAAACATTGTTTTTCAGCTACTACCGATTGTCTACAACTTAAGAAAATAAAGTACACACCAATAGTAGGAATCTACATATGTTATCCTATAATATAAGATCTATTCTTGTAAACAGAACAGATAATATACATTTGTTCTATTCGCTATTTTTTCTGTATAATCTACAATAGATCAATATAGATAGCTCCATCTCCTTAATATCACTGTTGGCTTTGAACTTTAGGCAGATTGAGGTATATTTTTATTGTATTGTATTATTAATAGAAAGTTTTTTTTTTAGTTCAGACCTGCCTCAAGTACATTATAATAAGCTTTTGATTGCTCGAGTAAATCTAGAGACAGAGATTATCTTTATTCGTATTAAGATATTAGCACCATCTATATATTGGGATAATTCATAGGTTCCATTTATACTCATAGAATGAATAACAATAAGTATATGCAACTCATTTGAGTTTAATTGTTCTTTTAGATAAATATAAAATGTTTAAAACATTTTATTTAATAACTGTCGTTCTTGTAGCAACAACATTAACCTTTGCTAAAGAAGATGTTGGTACAGTAATCGGTATCGATCTTGGTACAACATATTCCTGTGTTGGAATATTTAAAAATGGTCGTGTGGAAATCATTGCTAATGATCAAGGCAATCGTATAACTCCGTCGTATGTTGCATTTACCACTGACGGTGAACGTTTAATTGGTGATGCAGCTAAAAATCAATTGACATCCAATCCTGAAAATACAATTTTCGATGTTAAACGTTTAATCGGTCGAGAATTTAAAGATTCAAGTGTTCAATCCGATATAAAACATTTTCCATTTACCGTCATCGAACGTCGATCAAAACCAACAATTTCAGTTAAAATCGGTTCTGAACAAAAATTTTTCGAGCCCGAAGAAATCTCAGCTATGGTTCTCGGTAAAATGCGTGAAATAGCCGAAGCATATCTCGGCAAAAAAGTTACACACGCTGTCGTTACTGTTCCAGCTTACTTTAATGACGCACAACGACAAGCAACGAAAGATGCTGGTACCATTTCGGGTTTAAATGTTCTGCGTATTATCAACGAACCAACAGCTGCAGCTATTGCCTATGGTCTCGATAAAAAAGAAGACGAAAAGAATATTCTTGTTTTCGATTTGGGCGGCGGAACATTTGATGTTTCACTTCTGACGATTGATAATGGTGTATTTGAAGTTGTTGCAACGAATGGTGATACGCATTTAGGTGGCGAAGATTTCGATCAACGAGTTATGGAACATTTTATTAAATTATTCAAAAAGAAAACAAACAAAGACGTACGAAAAGATAATCGTGCTGTACAAAAACTTCGACGTGAAGTTGAAAAAGCTAAACGAACATTATCATCGCAACATCAAACCAAAATCGAAATCGAATCATTCTATGACAATGAAGATTTTAGTGAAATATTGACACGAGCTAAATTCGAAGAATTAAACGTGGATCTATTTCGTTCGACAATGAAACCTGTAGAAAAAGTTTTAGAAGATGCTGATTTAAAGAAATCCGATATAGCCGAAGTCGTTCTTGTTGGTGGTTCAACACGTATACCTAAAGTTCAACAACTTGTTAAAGAATATTTCGATGGTAAAGAACCATCACGTGGTATTAATCCCGATGAAGCAGTTGCATATGGTGCCGCTGTTCAAGCCGGCGTTCTTTCCGGTGAAGAAAATACAGGTGATCTCGTTCTACTTGATGTCAATCCATTAACAATGGGCATTGAAACTGTTGGTGGTGTTATGACAAAAATCATTCCTCGTAATACAGTTATTCCAACGAAAAAAAGTCAAGTCTTTTCGACAGCTGCTGATAGGCAATCAATAGTGACGATTCAAGTACTCGAAGGTGAACGTCCAATGGCAAAAGACAATCATGTTTTAGGCAAATTCGATTTAACTGGTATTCCACCAGCACCACGAGGTGTACCACAAATTGAAGTGACATTCGAAATTGATGTCAATGGGATTTTGAAAGTAACTGCTGAAGATAAAGGAACAGGAAATAAGAATAATATTGTTATTAATTCGAATACAAATCGTTTGTCACCCGATGAAATCGAACGTATGATCAAAGATTCGGAACGATTTGCAGAAGAAGATAAAAAAGTTAAAGATCGTGTCGATGCCAAGAATGAACTTGAATCCTATGTTTATTCATTAAAAACACAACTTGCTGATAAAGATAAACTTGGCAGTAAATTATCATCTGATGATAAGACAACAATTGAACAAGAAATCGACGAAAAAATCAAATGGCTCGATGAAAATCAAGCATCAGCTGATGTCGACGATTTCAAAGCACAGAAAAAATCTATTGAAGATGTTGTTACACCAATAATAACCAACCTTTATCAAGGACAAGCACCACCGCCATCCTCCTCTGATGACGATGCGAACAAAGATGAACTATAAACATATTCTAGTTTAGGTTTGCCTTTTTACACCGATTTAAAAGTATAGATTTTTGAATTTCACGAATAAAAAAAAACTGTTTTCATGTTTATATGTTGTTAAGTAAAAGAAAATAGAATGAGCGCGATGAATTTCATTTCGAAAAGTGTTCGTTCCCAGAACGAAGAAAGTAAATATATCTATCAATACATATTTTCACAGCTGTCTCATTGTTGTTGTTGTGTCCATTAATTCTAAAGAAACTAATAAATTATGAGTTTTCAATCAGTTAATCCGGAATTAACAGCAAAAATATTATTTTTGGCTAATTTACAACGGAATTTAGTAAGATCTTTCAATCAATCGATATGAATCAATCGAAATAGATTCATTCAGATGCAAAATCAGCCTATAACTAATGAGAAACTCACAGAAAGAACTACTCCACCGTCAAACACCATTCGACAACAACAACAACAACACCATTCTATTCATCCATTATTAAAACCATCATTAGTATGTCACACAGTGTTTTCTTTTGTCTCTACTATCCACAAGTTTATCTATCAATTAGAATGTATCATCGCAAAAGATTTCAGCTATGCTAGCAGCATTAACTCCGCCAACTGCCACTGATAGTCCGAAGATGTCGGCAAATGTTATTCAATCAACAGCGTGCAATAATAATAATTCGACAATGAATATCCGTCCGAATGGATCGAGTTTTGGATGGGGAAATCGAGAGCGTAAAATGGAAGAAAATTGGCGTATGCAAAATCGAAATATTTAAATAAAAATCATTCCTTTTTCCCAACACACACACACACACAAAAAGAAAGCTAATCATGTTTTTTTAAACAACAGATACCGATAAAATATAACTATTTCTTTCATTGTCACAGTCATCATCATCTGAATATTCAACGCTTGTTTTTGTAATCGATGTTCGTGTCATCGTAACTTTGGAAACATGTTCATGATCATCAGTACTCGTTTGAGATGTACGCTGAATTGTGTCGAGATAATAATCCATATGAGATAAATGAAGACGTCGTAATTTCTCTCGATATTTCAATGCGCAAGCATAGGCACGTTCGTCGACCATTGCTTGAAGGTCGTCGTGGTTAACCGACATGTAAGTTTCATGATCAGCAAAATATCCACGAAAAATTCGTTTTAAACGTTCGATATCTGCTAATTCTTCTGAACAGATAGAGATTGCAAAATAAAAAAAAAAAGAAGAAGAAAATCACGTCAAAATAAACTCACCATAGAGTCGATTTTTACTCGGAACATCCCAAAGTGTTTTTAAGAAATAGGCTGGCAATTCATATCGTTGTGATTGTGTTTCTTTCAATTGTTGACCAAAGAAAAAGATAATTCCAAGTCCATAACAACCAATGTAAGCAATAATAAATAGAGCGGCACCGAGATTACCGAATTGAATCTCGTTGAACGCTTGATCATCGACAATCGAACTTACATTCCACATTGTTTCGTCGATTTGTGAAGACAAGTGGCAGCAGCTTGCTCTTTTCTTTTACACATGAAATCAAACTACATATATTTATTTGTATAAGTCATTAACGATGCCTTTCTCTCTTTCTTTTAATGTTTTATTTTACGTTTCAATAACGATTATATTCATTGAAAGGAGAAAAACGATTTTTATTGATCAAAGCTCGTACTCAAAACAAAGTCATAACTCAAAAATTTCAAAAAAAAAAGACAAAAAATGTTAAGCCAGGAAATTGATCATGTTAAATTTTAATTTATTTAGTTTTCTTCATTCGAAGTAATTGCACGTAAGCTAAAGTAAAGAAAATAAGTATCATTGAGCCTAATGCAACAAAATTCTTCCATAAATCCCAATCAGTTTCATAATCAATATTTGATTGATGTATAATATCCAGTCCTTGCATATCAGGACAGATAACTTTCGAAGCATTCGGAGGTCCGTTTTCTGTCATAGTAAAATTCAAACCGTTGAATTCATTGATCGTTATAATATTAATCGAATATCGAAATAAGCTGACCCATTTTATCCATGAGAGAACATCGACAACCGATGATAATTTAACAAGAAATCCGCCGAATACCATCATTAAAACAAAGGACATGGCTGTTAGAAGATTAGCAATGCCGAATACTTGAACGCTAGCTGAAAAAAAGAAGCAAATAGCTGCGCCGCAAATTGTCGTACAAAAAATTCCAAAATAGAAAATAAAAAATTTCTCCACAGTTTGTTGAAAACCAATCATAAAATAAACAATAGTAGAGAACAGAACCGATGGTATTAATCGTAATGGAATAAGATCACAAATTAATTTCGCTAGAAAATAAGTTGAAACATGATAATAACCACTTGCATTCTCATGAATAAACAGCACACGTTCCTTGAGAAACAATTCAATAGCCGAAAGATTGGACATAACCTGATTTGTGACAATAAAAAAAATAGCACCTCGACGATTTGCTATACCTGCATCGCATGTTGTGTCGACTTTTAAATAGATTAGACCGACAAGAATAGCGAAAAACGTTGTGACAAATGTTTGCATAGCGACAAGTGTTGGATTTCGATAGACATTACGTAGTGTTCGTTGAGAGACATAGAGAATTTCTCTGAGCCGTGATTTCGAATTTTTCGTTACATTATCATTGATCGTTACTATTTTCTCATTATTTGCTGCGGTTATTTCTTGTTGAATTCTTGCATAGATATCCGATTTGAGATAAGACGAATTCAATTGACGAGCACTTTGCTCGTGTCGTTTTTCCGGTTGAATATTATCGAAATTCTCTAAACCTCGATCACCTTGTGTTATATCGAGCAGAAAATCAGCAGGATTATCATGTTCTTCACATGTCAAACCAAGCTGAGAGAAATATGTAAGAACATAATTCGCTGGACCATGATAAATACAATAACCAGATGAAACTAGAAATAATGTATCGAATAACTTAAATATTGAATAACGTGGTTGATGAATTGAGAATATAATTGTACCTAAATGTATCGATTGAAAATGGAATTGAAAAGTAGATTTGACATACGTCCTCGACGAGATAGTTGATGAAGATATTCCATAACATTTCGAGCTGTTGATGAATCGAGACCAGTTGTTGGCTCATCGAGAAACAAGACCGATGGTGATAAAACTAATTCCATTCCGATATTTGTGCGTTTTCGTTCTCCACCAGATACACCACGCGTATATTCCGTTCCCACTTTTGTCTCAGCACATTTTTCTAAACCTAATTGTTCAATAACTTGTTGAACAATATGATCAATTTGTTCTCGAGTCGTATATTTCGATAGACGAAGATTGGCTGAAAATGCTAAATTCTCTCGAACAGTCAATTGACCACAGACAATATCATCTTGAACAACATAACCAACACGATATTTAAAATCATCTGATTGATTCTGTCCATTCATTAGAACTTGTCCAGAAAGGCCTCGACGATCTTTTCGATCGGCTAAAATATCTAATAAAGATGACTTTCCACTACCTGTCGGTCCAAGTATAGCATTCATTCCAGGTTTGAATACTCCATTGATATCAAAGAGAATTTGTTTCGTTTGCGTTTTAACACAAGGCAATGGACATGCTGGACAACATGTTTTCGAATTAACCACATAATTTAACGAAGAAAAACTGATTGCTGAACCCTGCGAAGGTATTAAAATACTTTCGTCATTTTGTTGTGTTGTTCCCGATGAGTTGTTATGCTCGGTAACCATAGATGTTGGTGTTGTAAATGTATTATAATTTCTAAAATAAATATATGAAAATATAAGTCGAATATTTGAGAGAAGATTAATTAGTTAATTGATGATCACCCTCGATTTGCTGTAGAGACCGCATTATTCTCAGAATTCGTTCGAACTGATGACCCAAAATTCATTTTCTCGTTTTTGTTTTTATTAATAAATTCTAATAGACAGTTCCCTTTTCATTATATAACAAGACTTTTGTCGTGTTCTTTTCTTTCTATATCTTATCATTTCGAACAAAAAAGGTAGATTAATCATTTCACAAAAGAGAACATCCAACGCATTTTTATTAGTATTTTTGGTTACAGAACGTACATCGAGTAACAACATAACATATCTAGTAGTTTTCTTTTGTTTTGTTTTGTAAATACTAACATGACATTTCTTAAGATAGACGACAAATGATGGAACGTCAATTCTAATAGATGTCGTGTTCTGATGACCGGCACAAATAGAGTCAAATAAGTACACGTCTGGAAGGATCATCTCGAATTTATAAGTAGTACCGAGATTCTGTACGTTTCAAGTTTTCTGTTCTCTCGAACTGAAGCAAATATTTACTGTCGATTTGGTAAGTTCAAATAAAACAAAGAATATTTTTAATCCATTAATGAATTGTAATTTATTCAAAGCATTGATTGAGTTCTTTTCAAGCTTGAAATTAATTATTTTTCCAGATAGTTTCAACGCATTCTTCTATGTTAATGAATTCATTTACATAGAAAATCATACGAAGAGAAGTATAATAGAGCTCAAGTGTGCATATTATACATTGTAATTTGCAAAGAAAATTATTAAAAAACAATCTATACTCTTGATTATCAACCAAACTGTAAGAAGAAAATTGTTTGTTAAAATGTCAAAAAAACAGATTAATAACGATGTTCTATCAAGTAGAAAAATATGATTAACGCAAAAAAAAAATTTTTTTTTGTCTTACATTCTTATGTTGCTTTTAAAATAATGAATTTTTCTCGGAACAAAGTCCATTCATCTGAATAATTTGAATAATTTGGGTAATTATTCATTGTAACAACGATCTCATTTTGCACATTGGAATTTATTTATTTTTCAACAAAAACCGAAAAGTGAACATAATTATAGCTCTTTTCACGCGATGAAAGTAACCGGAATGGTTCCTACGATTTGAGAGTACCGAGTAAACAAGACTGGGTGAAATAATAGGTATAACTTTAACTAATGAAGAATGCTTTCATTAAGCATCATAGCTCCGAACATCAATTTTTCGCTACTTCTAAATCATTCCGAAGTGATGCCTCGTTTCTTTTTCCTTCTCGTCTTTCTATTTGTATCATCTTGTTAATAGAACGAGCACTTTTACAAATAATGTTCTCAAACAAACTCTATATCTGTTGCGTCTTTCGTGTTATCATTCATAAATGAATTCGTCAATTGTAACCAACTATTGAATTGTTCAGTTTTTGATATTGAATTCTGCCGTTGATTTGACATTGGCATCATCACTGTTGTTGTGGTAGCCGATGAAAGCGACTGTGGTCGACGAATTTTAGACCGCATGATCGATTGTAATGGTGAACGTGTAAATATTGAATATAAATTCCGCTTAGAATGTGAATTATTGATCTGTTGAATGTCATGTTCAGTACCTGACGAGGAAACCGGATTCGACTGTTCACGTACGGATTTATGAACAGGTGTGTAACATTTGAGATAACATTTCAATTTGAATAGATTTGAAGACGGAAAAAATAAGATAAAGATTAACAAAGGTTTGAAACAAATGCCCATTAGTAGTATTTGTGCAAAAACTCGACTATTAATAAATTCGTTACTAATTGCTGTTAATTGAGTATCAAATATTATTTCAGTTATTCGATAGAAATAAAATGGTAGAGATGTGAATGTTATTAAAATAAATATATAAAGTACATAAATACATAATTGTCGTTCATGGTTAAATGTTGAATTCATTCGTTGAATAATTACACAACAGCATAAACGGATATGAAGACAGATTTCCAAGAATAAAGCTAAATAAAAACAGAAAATTCATCAATCAAAATCATATTGTTTGCATACCCAATAAATGTAGAGAAATTAATAAAAGAAAATCAGCTTGAATTAAATAGAAAAGTCGAACAGTGAAAGCAATGTTATGATTTGTTTGTAAATAGCAAATTGTTGTCTGTACAGGCAAATACAAATGACCATTGTGTTCTGCGATATTACTTTCGATTAATAATTTTGTTCGATTTGTTTGACTATTATCATCGACTATTGAATTCGTTTGATTTTCAATGCCAGCCAATGGAATTAAAAGATCTTTGATATTCGCAACACCCCATAACCATAGACCATCGACTGACCATGCTAATGCAAGTACAAATGGAATTAAAATACTTAGATCGGTACATAATAATTGATTTAATGTCGAGAAATTGGCTGGTTTAACATGAAAATCTCGTTTTAATATATAATGATATCGACAAAGAATACTTAAAATCAATATTGGAATGAAATGAAGTGTAAATTTCCAGATAAGAATTTCGGCAGCACATAAATGATAACGAGCTAGAAGTGATTGAGAATAGAATTTCTCATCTAAACAACTGATTATTGCTGCTGAACAAAGAAGAACATCATTAATAGTTAAAATAAGAAGAAAACGATATTTATGATGAGATAAAATATGTGCTGATGTTGTTGTTGTTGTTGTTGTTGTTGTTGTTGTTGGTAATTGTTCAAGATTCGAACTAGATTTTCGTTGATTATATTGAGAAATAATCGACCAAAGTTTACTTGAACAAATCAAATTAAAAATCAAACCAAATATACTAAGAATAAATGTTATGTTCGAATTAAACAATGGCGAATAAGCAAGTGTTATTGGACGATAATATAGTTTACCAGTAGATTTATTAATTGAATGGACAAATGAATCATGTAATAGCATATCTGTAAAGAAGAAAAATAATAATAAAAAGAAAAAAACAAGAGTTTAACGAGAAGATCTCTGCAACATCAGTATTCATAAGATATTACATTTATTATTGATGCGTATCCATAGAAATTGTATAGAATATATTCATTCATAGCATATTCATCATGAAAAAGGGACTTTTCTGTAGGAGTAGAAAATTAAACCAAGGGAATTTTATTAGTAGTCATTTAACTAGAGATTTAGCACATGGCATATTGTCGCTCGAGTAAATTTGAAAAAGATAGAACTTTAATAATAATCAGTTCAGTAGAACAAGAGTCTCAATTAGGTAGTTGTTTGATGTTAAACCAACTGAGAAAATCGATCACTCGAGAACTGATCCGTACTACCTTGAAAATGAGTCTATCTTTGGAAAAAGAAATCGAATGGCAAACTAAAAGAAATTTCTATAGTTAGTCTATCTACAAGCGTAATCAATTAAAATAATTGAATAATAAGAATACAGCAGAAAGATCTCTAAAACATCAAAGAAGATGAAGGAGCGAAGCACGATTCTAGTTTTCTTTTTTTTCTCTCTATCTCTCTTTTTCTTTGTCACGACATGCAAAGAAAATGAACGAGAAAGGAAAAAGGAGAAGAAAAGGCAGGAAAAAAAAAACATAGAAATATATGAGTAGCTCGACATATGAACCTCGCTAATTCCATGTTGGACGAAAAGTCAGACATGTGAATATGCTGAACTGAATGAATTTTTTTATTACGTCAATACGTCTGACACAAGTATGACAAGTCAATATTGACTTCGTTTCAATCATACTTCGGCATCTAATTGAAAAACTTTCAAAGAAATTAACAAAAGAAGAAAGTTCTTCATAAGAAAAAGTGCGACACGTACTGTGCTTCTGAAAAAAAGTCGTGCTTTTCTATTCTGTTTGATCATTTTTTTACAGATTGAATGTTGTTCAGAAAAGAAAATACAAAAACTGCCTATTAATATTTTTTCCTTTTTCAACATTGTTATTCACAATACGTGATTATCGTCTGTTTAAAAACGCATCGAATAATATTTTTATTCAGAAAGAAACCGAAGAAAAAAAAGCAAGCATTGCTCAAAGTATTTTCAGGCGATATTAAACGTGCTTATTTCCAAGTGCAAATGAGAGAAAAGGTCGTTTGAATATCCTTGAATGACTAGAATGTTCCATGTGTCATTTTGTCTTCTTAAGAACAAATTTTCAAAATGTGGCAAACATATGTCATCAAATAGTAATTGTTTCTCTAGCGTTTAACATTTCCGTTGAGATTATAAAGGATTGTCGTTATGTTTTTGTATTCTAATTATTTATTTTGTTTTAATGACAATTAGATTAATTAACAAACAAACAAGGAAAAAAAATAAACTAATAAGATTGAATTGTTTCATTTTTTCTTTTTGTACAAACAGATAAATGTCATCTTTCATTTGAATTTAGGTAAAAGTCGACGAAAACTACTCGCTGAAGTCTGTTTCTAAACAAAAACAAGATAATACAATGAACGAATGAAATCCTTCGTCTATTTTACTTTTTTTGGCATCGGTGAACAGTCGATCTGTGGTAACATGTAATTTATCAGTTTGTTTTGTTGACAACTTTTAATCAATAAAATCTCTTGATTGATCTATACACAAAAGAAAATGAAATTATTTTTTAATGAGATAAATTCTATTGTCGACCAATTATACCTCTCGATCGCCTAGTTCATCCGAAAGTACTTTGATATGATCGGCTAATCGATCACGCGCTTCCGTCAAATCCATATTGCGTCGTCGTTCACTCTCATATTCACCATAGAGTGTCGCGTATTCTTCTTCAAAAAATAAAAAAATCAATTTGTTTTTGAAAATCATGCATGTGGGAAGATTTTCTGGTTAGTTGCATGTTATTTTCTGCAAATGATAATTACAGTTTGTTTCTATTTTCTGTCGTCTTTGTTTTCTTTCTTGCTCTAGTTCGATTGACGTGTCAATACGTTTCGAAAAAGAAAATAATCAAATAACCGTCTTTTATTTTCTCTTTCGTTCCGTTCAATTCCACGGATTTTTTTTCTTAATCTGGGTAAAATAATTCGTTGTGATCGATTGATATTAATCTATTCTGAAGAAAATTCTCATAAAGCAATAAGACATTTTGACATTTCATGCAGAATTTGTCTTTGCCTCATGTTCTGCGTACTCGGAAAAGAGAAACTATTTAATAAATATGTTTCTTTAACTTATTCGATTAGAAGAAGTTTAGAGAAATCTACATCCGTTTGTTTTGTTTACCAATAATTCGATTCATTTGTTTCTCTTTTTCATCTAATTGTTGCTGCAGAAGACTTTGCCGATCGTTGACGCTCTCGTCCATCGCAATCGGAACCGAAATGATCGATTCATTTTCATCGAAATCACATTGAATCTCTTTATCCGTTGTAAGAACGTCTCGATAAGACTTCGGATAAATGAACACTTTCGATGAGCACACAGCTGGTTTCTCAACAATTTGAAGAATATGAATCGATGACGAATAACCATCCGATGGCAAATCAGTTTGAATAGATTGATGATCTTGTGTAATCGTCGTCGATTGGGTCGATGAATGTTGAAGAAGTTTGTCGATTGTTTGTGTCGATTGAGTTTCTTGGTCGATCGTTGTTTGACAATGTTGATCGAGATAAGTTCGAAGAAATTCTTCGTCATATTGAGTGTCGACATCGATATGAACAAGAATATCGGTTTGAATTTGTTGATCTTCGAAAACAAGATGGTCGAATGACGATTGTAGGCCGATGTCTTCTTTGAAAATTGGATTTGTCTCGACGAATTGATCGTGATAGTCGGGTGTTATTTGACATGAATGATCGTTTGTTTCCACGAGATCCGTTTGAATCGATTCGGTGAAACAATCAATTCGATCGGTTTCGCAAATTTGTTCGTTTGTACTCGGAGAAATTTGTACTTCGAAATCGTTTTGCTCGATTCCATCGGTTTGAATAGCGAATTCAGCTGAAATTGGATTGATCTGACAGGCGATGGTGTCTGTTGAAATCGAGTCTGTTTGTGTCGATTGACAATCGAGAGTAAATCGATTTGTCTCGATTTGTTGATCGATCGTCAGAGGATTCATTTGACATGAAAAGTCCGTTTGTTCGATTGGGTGAGGATCAGTCGAAGCGTCGACGAAGGTTTTCTGCGTTTGAAAACCGAATGACGAATCGTCATCGAAATGAGCGAGTGGAACCGATGGTTTGCTCGATCGTTGAATGCCAAGCGGTGTCGAAACGTATTGACGATTGGACAACGATGAACGACGACGTGGCAAACGAAATTGAATCGATGTGTTTGCATTGGTATTCGTTGCGCCAAGGGTTGATTGGAGGAGATCAGGGGCGAGATAAGGAGTTACTTTGGTGAGATCATCGGGTGCGTACGTGTTACTCGAATCGCTAGAACAAGATTCACATTGTTAAAGTGTCAATGAGTTTGATAGGCTCATAATTACCTGAATGAACTTAAGTCACAGCAGTTGTTATTCTACAAAAATACAGAGAAATAGTTCATGAGAAGTTTTCGTTTTAGATATACCTCTTTGAGTAAAGTCAATGTTTTCTCATAGATATGACATTGCCGTACCATATCTCTAGATTTTTCAAAGAATCAATTTTCATTCGATAAATTCTCAAGAACATACTGATATTTGGCATCGATCTTTTTAAATTCAATCTCTTCATTCTTAATCATTATTTCAACCGAATGAAATAAACGTTGAAGATATGGCTTAAACTTGCCATATCCCAATTTATCAATAATTGTCGAATAACCATCATGCAGTCGCTAGAAAACAAAGCAAAAGACAGAATTCTACTCAATTGACAAGTTAATTCGATGGAATACTTTTAAATTAATTAAATTTTCGTCAACATTTTCGTCGTTGATATCATTCAAAGGAGGTTTCTTCTTTAGTTCATCCATGTGGATAAATTGTTGTTCATTCGAAATGAGAACACCGTTTGTTTTTTTCAATGCCCGGGCGTTCTTTGTTCGTTGACGAACCATGGAAAATATTGATTTCGAATTTTTAATTTCGGAAAAGAAATTTCTGCGGAAAAAAAAACACTATGAAAATCATTTCGTTGACGAAGATTTTTCGTGCGAGAAAAACTCGATTTCCTCACCGTTCGATAGATGTCCTTCGAATCCAATTTGCAATGAAAGATGACTAGTGGTCCGATGAATAATCATTTTTGTTTTATCTCGACAATACATACAGGAAAAAGAAGTGGGCAAAACAAAAAATTTTTTCGAGATTGTCATGTGTCCTGAATAAACCTTTGCATGGCGAAATCAAATGAAATATTTCACTTTAAAATTTTGATCATTGGTGAATCAAGTGTCGGCAAAGTATGGCAATTGTTTATTGATTTGAAATTCGTCAATTTTCTTGATCGATTTAGAGTAGTTTAATGACACGTTTTGTTGACGAAACATTTGAAACGACATTTTTGCCGACAATAGGCGTTGATTTTAAAGTTCGAACATTAATTATCGATGGTTACCAATGCAAAGTTCAAATTTGGTAAATAAAACAACAAAAATCAATTGAATTTGTTTGTTTTTTTTCTCAAAACGCAGGGATACAGCCGGTCAGGAACGATTTCGTGTGATAACCACAACTGTACGTTCGAGTTTTGTTTGCTAATAAAACTAATTTGAATATTTAGTATTATCGTGATGCAGCCGGCGTATTAATTGTTTATGATGTAACAAATGGTGAATCATTCTCTCGTATTCGTCGTTGGATCGATGAAATCAATAAATACTGTGATGATAGTATAGCTAAAGTTTTAGTTGGAAATAAAGCTGACAATCAATTAGATGACAAAGATAAGATTGTTTCGACAATTGATGCTCAACAATATGCCCAACAGATGAATTTAAATTTTTTCGAAACATCAGCAAAAGATAATAAAAATGTTTATGAAACATTTTATGCTGTTACACATTTAGCATTGCTAAATCGTTTACAAGCACGAGAAAAATCTCCGTCTAATGATCTGACATCTCAAACAATTCGATTGAAAACGAAGAAAAAAGACAAAAAACATCATGGATCTTGTTGCAAATAGGCAAATCTCAATTATATTTAAAAGATAAACAATTGTTGTTCTTTTTTTACGCAATTTTGGAAAATAATTCAAATATATTCTTCTTCTTCTTCTTCTTCTTTTTTAACTCAAAAACTAATAAATCAATAATATATTTATCCAAAAAATAAATTTTTGTTTTCTTTCTTCAGATCATGTCATCAGGAAAAAATGTCGAACCTGCGCAAACATTTAAGATTCTTATAATCGGAGATTCAGGTGTGGGTAAAAGTTCATTAATGGTACGATTTGTTGATGATATATTCACAGCTACTTATATAACAACAATTGGAGTAGATTTTAAAATGAGTACGATTAATGTCGATGGACATCAATGTCGAATACAAATCTGGTTTGTTTGTTTGTCAACTTGAAATGATTTGAATAATGTATTGAGATTTTTCAGGGATACCGCTGGTCAAGAACGATTTCGTGTTATTACAAGTAAAGACAATTGATTGGTTTTGAAAGGAAGTATATTTCCTATGCGTGTTTGTTAATAGGTACTTATTATCGAGGTGCTGACGGTGTGATAATTGTTTATGACGTAAGGAATTAATTTTAGGACTAAAATAAAAAGAAAGTCTATTTCGTTTAGGTAACTAATGGTGAAAGTTTTGCAAATTTAAAAGATTGGATCACTGAATTGGAACATCATTGTGATAAGAGTGTCCCAAAAATTCTCGTTGGAAATAAAGATGATGTGGATAACGAAGCCACTAAAGTTGTCGTTACAGCTGATGCACGTGCCTATGCTGAACAAAAGAATTTACCATTTTTTGAAACATCGGCGAAAGATAATAAGAATATTGCCGAAGCATTTAATGAAATCACTAAACTTGCTCTTAAACGACGTCTTAGCCAACCGAATGCGAATGCCTCGAATGGCGGCACAAAAATCGGAGTCAAACGAACGGTCGTCGGTGGTCAATCAAAGAAATGCTGTACTTCATGAATCAAACAGAACAATTTGTTCATTTTTGCTTGCCTCTTTTTTCTTTTTTTTATTTCTTTCTTACCGACATGATATCGAGTGCAATATCGATACAGACCTTGCTTTGTCTTCTTTTTATTTCTTGAAATGATTTTCTTTTCTTTTTAAAACAAATCGAAACATACAACGGACAAGAACGAGAATATTTCTTTGTTGATTTTCATACTCTTCGAATCAATGTATACATTTTGTGAATCGCCTTTTTGAGTCATTTCGATTTGTATTCGTTTATTATTATCAGTTGATTTTGTTTTCATTTTTTATTTATTCATTCTGGGTGCTATTCATCCTAATTGATTAGAAGAATACAGTGAACAAACCCAAGAACAAGGTGTTTTTGTTTTGCATGAACATCGAAAAACATCAGTTCAAAGAGTCGATTATATAATCGAGCTCGGTTCAGAAATGTCCCCGCACAATTGAATTCATTTCGAAGATATTGTTCTTCTTTGCTTGAAAATTTAATTATGTTACATTAGTCAAAACTCGTTTTTTTTCTCTACGTATTTTAATTATATTCTATTCGTCTTTGTATACAAAGAGGAAAAAGAGGTTGGTTCATGTTGAATAAAAAAATCATCAGGAGTTCACCTCATTAGAATCTTCTATGACGTTAATATATAAATAGAGAAGTAAATTATGATAAATCTGACATTTTAGTTCTTTTTTTGAAGAGAAGCGCAAATCTTTTATCATTAGGAAGACTTAAAGTTCATTGCAATAGTATGTCAACTAGCTGCACACCTTTTACCTGGTCATCAAGTAGTTTCGAGTCGTTGCAACCTTCTCTCATTATTTGTTCTATTGGACTAGTCATACATGGATTATTTTGGATTCAGCTTATTCTTTGTCCGAATCTACGACAAAGAAATATGATGTGGCTGTTCGTTTATCTAATCACTGATCTCTGTCTTCTCATACGATTCTTTGTTCTCTATGGTATTCGTTTGGCATCGGTTTGTTTATATCCAACAGCACGTGATGTTCTCTGTTATTTCGAAGCATCGTCAAAATACTATCTCAATTTCATTCAAAGTTATCTTTTATTGGCATTTAATGTCTGTCGATATTTACAGATTGTTTTCAATCGAAATATTTACATTGAAAGACCGTATTCGATTATTTTAATTCATTGTTTTATCTACATATTTCCTCCGGTGATTATCATCGCCCAATTTTCAACATCGGCTGCATCGATTTGGCGTCGACGAGGTGAATCATGTGACATTCAATATAGAGATATGTCCGTACAAATAATTAATCTATTCTTATCATATATTATTCCAGTTGTAGTTAATGTAATTATTCTTGGTTTATGTATTCGTTATGTAAGTTCAACGAAAGGTATTTTGAGTGAACAAATTATTGTGTTACGTCGTAAACGTCAACGAACACTTCTTCAACAAACAATATTATTCTATTCGATTTGGATGGTTCTTTGGAGTCCGGATATGCTTGCTTTTCAATTTGTTAATACGAATAGTGATCCAAGTGTGGTTACGTCAATATTAAGTTATGTTGAAAATGTCTTAGATCCAATGATTATTGGAATTATCGATATTAGATTTTTGACATCATGGAAATCTCTATGGCATTTTATGAGACGACGACAACGTCAAATTGGAGTTGTACATCAGTAAATCATTCTTATACGTCTACAAGTGACATCTACGATGACGAGATATGATATAATCCAATGTAAATATCTGAAAAATTTTCGCAATTTTTCAATTAATCAGTAAATTAACTAGAGAATTTTCGTTTTCATCGATCTTGTTCTTAAACATTTCTAATCAATCATCGATTGACTATCGCAAATATAATTACATGTGTACATATATAGTTTTTTTTTTCGTTCGTTCTCTTGCTTGCCCTAGTATCAAAACGATATTGGTTATACATATACGTAAATCATCGTATGATTTGCAATCATCGATCGATTCATTCTAATACTTTAACGCATAGCTGTAACAGAAAAAGGAGAAAAAAAACAAAAAACATATAAATAATTTTCAATGGTAAAAAAGTGTTGTATGTTTTTTTTCAGATAAAATGTTGGTGCTGAAGTATCTATTTTCACTGTTGTTTTTTATTAATCTTGAAAAACTATACGCTTCAAAATCGTCTCAAGGTAAATTCCATCGAATATTGATAATTGATTTCGATAGGATGAAAGTATTGTAGTCGATGTATGTTCAATCTGGTCTGAAGATTGGAAAAATTCCCTTGAATTACGAAAACTTGTCAATGCAGCTGTTAAACCTGCTGGAGGATCTACTGCAGGCAAATATTCAAAGTAGAGCAGAAAAACAAAATAAAATCATCGGTGTGTTTTGTTTTGTATTAGAATTAAAGCGGATAGTTGGGAGGAATGCGTTAATCAATGTTGTCAATTTAGTCGTTGTAATGTTGCTTATTATCTTTCATCAACATGTCTTCACATTGAATGTCTGTCTGATGATTTATGCGAGCCAATCGATGCTTTCAACAGTAATATCAATGACGAAACGTTATTTTTAAAAGTTCGTTCTGTTGGTAAGTTAAGACGAATGTTCGTAGATTTGAATATCATGTTGTTCATTTGTTTTTTTTTCTTTTCGATTTCGTAATAAAAGAAACAACAGCTGCAGCATTAGATTTCGATGATCCCGGATTCGATCAATGCAATCAAACCAATCCTTGTTCACTCAATGAAAAATGTCAACAGATCGAAATCAATGCTCAATTAAAACGTCGTATGTGTTTATGCGATCGAGAGAACAACTATCGTCGTATTAATGGTAAATATTCATATTTATTTATGCTTTTTTTTTGTTTCGTGAAATAAAGAATCGATGTATGAATAGGCGTTTGTCGTCAATATTTATCTCGAACGAAGCCATGTGCTTTATACGAAAAAGACGATGAATTGAATCAAGATGAAGACGAACAAAATGATCGAGGCACATGTCGACGAAATGAAGAATGTTTACCGCCGAATGATCGTGCTAAACATGGATATTGTCAATGTAAATTAGGTTATATAAGAACAACGGACAATGGAAAATGTGTTTTGAATAAACCTGATTCAACAACTGTATCGGTAATGACAACAGTTGCACCGTTAACTGAATTCCAAGTTCTTACCAGTGAAGATCAAGTGATAAGTTTACCTGCGAGTCAAACTGATTTATATGCTCGTGTTCTATTGAAATCGACTCGAACTGAACTCGATCAATCTGCTTTGAAAAATCTCAATTTAACTCTATCATGGTCATTAAAATCCTCGACAAATAAAGGTCAATTGGATATTTTACATCAAGATGAATTGTCAACGCATGTTCTTGTCAAAAAATTACAACAAGGTGTTTATAAATTCGAAGTTGTTTTACGTGATAGTCAAGGAGTTAGTTTAGCATCGAATATTGTCAAAGTTGAAGTTATTCAAGATAAAACAACGATATCACCATTGACAGTCAAAATAACATCGCCGGTCAATGTTCGTCTACCAAAACAAATCGTTAAACTTCAAGCTGAAGTTTTACCATCCGATCGACCTGTAAAATATCTCTGGACGTATGCAGAAAACGGTTCAGTTTCGCCTAAACTTGAAGTAAAATAAAATAATTTTATCGATTCGAATTTGTTTTTCTATGTCGAACATTTTCTAGAATACTGAAACATCCGTGTTATCTGTATCGAATCTTCGTTCAGGAACTTATTCATTTCATCTCCGTGTTACCGATAATCTTGGTAATGAACAAACAAAAACTGTTGATTTGATCGCAACTGGTGGTTAGTTAATTCATTGATTCGTTTTCGAAATGTTGTTTTTTTTCTATTATCTCCTCACAGATCCAATCGAAGCTCGTGTAACAAATTCTCGTGAGATCGTCTTTTGGCCATCGAATGACGTCCTACTCGATGGCTCATCGAGCATCATCGAAGAGAAAACTAACATTCAATGGACACTCATTTCAAATGATAACAATCAACGTTCACATGAAATCGAAATCTCATCACCACACGGACTTCAAACACATATTTCAAATCTTCGTATCGGTCAATATAAATTTCAATTGGCGTTAACAACCAGTGATCAATCCTATACATCAAAAAAAGATGTTCTCGTGATTGTCTATTCAGCCAATGGTCAACCACCGAAGATTCGTGTCCATACAGAAACAAAATCTGTCAATACATTGAATAATCTTTTGATTCTGAATGGATCAGCAACAACCGCTGATTATGGCATTGCCAAATGGCAATGGATTAAAAGCCCATTAAGTCCAGCCATGGGCTATTTTCTTAACAATTCTCAATCGTCATCGGTTGCTTATCTAACAAATCTGATTGAAGGACAATATGTATTTACACTTGAAGTTACAGACGATCGACAACAAATGAGTCAATCGAATGTAACGATTAGCATCGGAGGAATAATTGATGCAGAAAATTTAATTGAAATTCAATTTCTCACAAATAATTATCTTAATCAACGAACATTGGAAAATCTTCTCGCACAAATTCGTGTTTTTCTCATTGACATCTATCCAAACATCAATATTCTTATGATTGGCATGCCGAAAGAAAATCTTCTACTTGTCAAAGGTGTTGATGCCAATAGTGGTTTGATTCTTCCACCGAAAACAATTGTTAAACATTTACAAAGCAAACTCAAACCGTTACGTTCAGCATCGAATCTAAATATTCTATCGATCGAAACCTATTTATGTCTATCGAATTGTTCGAATCATGGCAAATGTAATCATCAAACGAAACATTGTGTTTGCGAAAGATATTATATGGAAAATTGGTTCAAATCACTCGTTCTTAAAGAGCCTAATTGCGGTAAAGAAAAATTTCAGAAAAAAAAACAACAACTTATTCTATTCGTTTGCTAACTTAGATTTTCTTATTCATTATGTTGCATTGATTACAATCAGCAGTTTAGTCGTTTTCTTACTCACTTGTTGGTTATGTTTATGCTGTTGTTTACGTTGTCGTCGTCGTCGAAAATTATTGGATCGTCGACGACGTATTCGTTATCAGCTTTTGCAGGAAAACGATGATGATGATGATCGAAAATTAAAAAAATCAAGATTTCGTTTTGGTAAAAATCAAGATTCGAAAATAGTTCTTTCAGAATCGGATTACAATTCGGACGAACAAACACTCTATGATAAACCACTGCTAGCGGCTAAGAATTCCATTAATTCATCGGGGATGAAACATCGAGGTTTAAAAGTTTCAGTGGAAGATAGTAATGGAAGTCCAATGTTGAAAAATAATGGACAATCGCCAGTAACTACGGATAATAGTCTAGCTTGAATCTCTTCCTTATTGTGATAAACAAAAATTCTCATTTATCTGTCTGTCTGTTTGTTTTTTTCTTTGATTGATTATCTATTCTTCTATATCTATCATCTATTTTTTTTTCAAGTGATTTATTCTGTTTACCGATTATTGTTTGTTTCAGTTTCTTTTTCGAGTTTATGACCGAAGACAACGAAAACAGTTTCTTGACATTTATATGTTACCATAAATACATTCAAACAAAAATTCAATATATTCATAAACTCATCCCAGAAGAGTTATTCTAAAGATCGGAACATAAGATAGTTTCGTTAGAATTTATTTGGATTTTAAAGAATATAATTCATATTATTGCTTCATTCCCATGATACGTATGTTAGGAATGTAAATGGGATAGTTTTCTGCGAATTTCGAATTAAATATTCGGTATTTATTGGATTATCATTTAATAGCAACAATTGACAACTCGTCAAATAAAAACATTCGATTTTGCATTGAAAAATATAAGATCTAAACAAAATGCAAGAATAGTGGTAAATTTGTTTTTGTTTTTGTTGTTATTTGTCTGTTATGAATATGTCTACGAAATCGGATCTGTATATAAATCAAGCGTACAGTTATGTAAAACAAAACTCATCGAATAAAATCAGCTTTTTTGGAATATATTATTTCGAATAAGTTTCAAACTAGTCGGCAGAAAATGAATGACAAATAACTCGGTCTTATTTTTCTTGCTTTCAATGTTATGATGAATCTACTTTTGGGGGATAGTTTTGTACTCAAACTTTCTGGTATTATTTATCAAATAACTTGACATTGATCTAAATATTTTTTCGTCTAGTTTTAATTGTTTCACACATGTCCGTCGTATTCTTTGTGAATATGATTAGGAGAATTCTTATCGTTTTTTACTCGAATTATTTTGCTTTATTGACATTTCTTTTTCTTTCTTCGTTATTTTTTGACGAGAAATAATCAACATACTTATCTCAATAGATTTTCATCGTCATCATTTGTTTCGTTAATCATCATCTATCGATGTTTAGAGATCACACTAGACAGAGAGAAAGAGAGGAAAATATAGAGCAAGCAAAAAGAAACTAATGCAAACGTCGACAACATGTGTAATTTAGCCTCGAGTAATAAATATATCTTCATTAATAGAAGGCTGCAAATCGGAAAGAACGTTTATCTAAGAGAAGACCTGATACTGTCATTTATTAGCTTTCCTATTCCATCATGTTAAACATTAATTTAGTATTAGTATAATACAAAAAAACGAACTTAATACCAAACGGATTGATTTCCGGTTTCGATAGAAACATCTCTTGCTCGTTAGAACCCATTGCGTTTCAGTTCATCAATAGCATAATGTAATGACAATAATAAAATAGATGTCTTATTCTTATTTTTTTTCCATTGTATCCGCGTCTGTTTTTCTCGTTTAAGATCGAAATCTCTTGATAAAAAGACACAAAACGAGTGAGAGAGTGTATGTGTGTGCGTGAAACAAAGCTCAACGATGATTACCAGTCTTTTTTTCTTACCTATTTTTAACTATGATAATTTCTTCACATAAGTGTCAAAATTAATTGCTGATTAAAATGATAAATACGTGTTATATCGTTTGAGGAAAAAAATAGAAATTACTAGAATAATTATCAATCGTAATGTCGCTTGAACAATATGTATTTCAATGAAATTCTCTCGAGACTATCCTTGAGAATCTGTAATCATGATGAGTCTGTATAAATCCTTGCGGACACCAGAAAAACTACGTTTTTTTCTTCTTCTTTTCCTATATGTCTTCTCGATTTTTTGTCTGTATTTCTTGCCTTTCGCCATCATTGCTGTTTGGTTGATTAGAGACAAAGATTATGCATCTATACACATACATGACTTCACTCTTTTTCTCCGTCTCAAGAGTCGAAGCACTCTATAGGATTTTTTCAACATTACATCCGGATATTTTATTTCTTTTCCTTCTCAATTGTTTTCAGTTCGATTGTAATCATTTGTTTTCCTTTCTCAAATTAGATATCAATGTTTGGATCTCGAGCATTTACATCCACACAAACCGGCCATCGATGTACATCATCCGCGAAATTTACCAGTACAAGACAAACAGAAGTTGATAATGATATTGCAGGTTGAATTAGTTATAACGAGAAATTGATCTTGACTTTTATTTTCAACAATTGATTTAGATCGATATCGATTAGCAGAAGCTGAAGATGAAACACATCCAAAACAAAGCTTAGCTTGTTCACTTATTTCGGCCATCTTTTGTCCTATTCTAGGTGAATTTTATTGATCGATTGAAAAATGCAACATCGAAGATTGTATTTTTTTGCTGTGTGTTTAGGAATTATTGCTGTTTACTATGCAATTCGTGCCGTACGAGCACAAAATCAAGGGTTCTATGCAGAAGCAACAACATTTTATAAAAAAGCTATTCGATGGTCATTGATCACATTTATTATTGGTCTTGTTCTAGGCTCAGTAATCGCATTTGTTTTCTTTGTCAAAACTGTTCTTTATGTCTAATTAAGTTTCAATATTTAGTTTTTTTGTTCTTTTTCTTTTCATATTCAGTCAACTTTTGTAATTATATTGGTCGAAAATTGATTACTGGTTCACATTGAATATGTGTATATAAATAATATATTTTCAAATCTTGTTTGATTGACAAAAAATAAAAAGAAAAGAATTGAATCATAACACATTTGATTACATGATTGACTATTTATATATGTATTTAACATTTATTTTAATTCGATAGATTTGTTCGGATTACTTTTGAACACCCACGAAAATCCCATGTTTTCTTTGTATCATTCCGATGTGTTATTTAATGATTTAATAACCTTTCGTTCGTATAAATTAACATCTGTATGTATAGAGACAAATATATGTCATCGATTAAATGTGAAAGTCGATCTACTTTCTTCTATTCTAACAAATTTTTTTATTCAGAGAATTGTGCAAAGAATAGATCATAACATTTACACAAAGATTGACACTAATAAGTATGATGATATAAATGCCAATACTGACTAGATGTTTATTGACATTATCTATTCAATCAGTCATTTCAATAGAAAGAATAAAAAACGCAACAATGTTTTCTATTGTTCTTTACGTATTATTATTATTGTCAGTTAAAGCACAATTCTATTATCAACAACAATATCCGTATAATAATTATAATTCATGGTTACCTTATTCACAAAATTATCCAGCATGGAATCAAATTTTTCAACAATGTAAGCCGTCGTTCGATAGTGTTTACAACATACGAACAAAAAAACATGTCTATTTATCTTTCTATTTTTTTTTGTTTATCTTGCTTAGACCGAACAACCGTTCGTGGTAACCTATTAAGTGATGATACATCAGTACTGCCGTATGGTTCACAGATCATCGTGTCGATCGTTGATGTTTCCCTTCAAGATGTCCCATCTCGTCCTCTAAATACATTTCTACTCTATGGATCTTACCGTTTTCCTATTGCATTCGAGATTCCATATTCAATCAATCAAATACAATCGATTAATAATTTTCAACGGTATGCTATTCAAGCTCGTATTGAAAAAGATGGTCAACTACTCTACATCAACGATCAATATACTCCGGTGAAACTCAATCCTGCATCAGTAAATCCCGTCAATGTATATATGAAAAAAATAGCGACATCGATTATTCCAGGTGAACAGATTTTTTTTTGACTTGTTTTTTTGTTTTGAACAAAATTAAATTCGATTTTATTTTTTTCTATTAGATGATGTTCGAACAACGCCTTCACCGTCGATCAGCAATAATCTATTTGCCTGTCAGCAAGTTCCTGAGATTGGTCCTTGTCGAGCTAGTATTCAACAGTACTATTTCAATGTACAAACTCGTTCATGTCAAGTTTTCTATTGGGGTGGTTGTGCAGGTAATCAAAATCGTTTTTATACGAGAGAAGAATGCGAACGAACATGTTCGTTTTATCGACGACGATTATCACGAAATAATGCTAAACAACGTTGGTTGAAATGAAACATTTATATTTGTCTACTAGTGTTCTATTTTCTTTTCTTGTCTTATCACTTAGGAATAAATAAATAGAATATCTTTCGACTGAAACAGTCTCAAGTGATTTCTAACATTGATTTTCTTCTCTTTTTTTCCGTTCTAAATGACATTTTGTATTACAATAATGGATTTGTCCTTTCCTAGGCTGATTAGAGGATAGATAACCGAGTCATGTGCTGATAAAACTCGATATTATCTGACATCTTTTCAAAAATGATAATAAAGAAAATGTAACGACGAATATCGACGTTGTCTTATGGTTTTTTCCCCAACAAATATATTGACAAGTTTTGTTCGTTTGGCGTATCACCTGATCATTCGATAGTTTTCTTTATCGACATACAGAAACAAATACAAGCCCTTGCGTTACATAGACGATCGATCATCGTCATGTGACCTATTCTATTTACATCGAATAATTCGTATTGGCGTAGTATTTTTTTGTGTACAACAACGAATATTTTAATACACATGAATAGTTTCGTTGCGAGAGCGGCCCCTTTTTTGCTCTTGTTACACAATTAAATACTTCAAACGCTAGCAAGTAGAAAAATATGAGCCTCAAGGCCGAGATTTAAAGTCAACTTTTGTTTTATTTAGATTTTTTTTTGTTTGGAGAAAAGAAAAAGAAAAATGAAAAGAACAAAGAAAAAAAACGAAACAAAAACGGTTAGTTTTTTTTTTCAATAGACTAGCAAATGGTAATTTAATACCAACAACAATGACAAACAAAGAGAATACAGAATATTCATATTTGTATTTCTTCGTTTTTGAGCAAGACAAACATTATATGAAACATACACGGACAAGTTTGCTGACACAGAAAACTAGAACAAAATAGACAAATGCAGACGAAGAAGAAGAAAAGAGAACTTTAAAATAAACAAAAAGAACTAATCTAACGACACCCATCCAAAATTGTTTCATATATAGAACACAATGAAGTAAGCACACCGGAACAATGAAAAATACGAAGAAGAGACGACCCAACGCAAAATGAAATGTGAAAGGACTGTTCTGCATGATACATAAAAGAAAGGAAAGTGAACAAGCGCTTGATATATCAGTTTTTTATCTTCATGCTACCGAAGAATCGATTGCCATGAGTTTTTTTTTTGGTTTTTATCATACAAAAATAAACATAACAACTGTCCATCACATATCCATTGTGAATTGATCGTCACCCTCTGAATAAGAATAAAAATAAAACATGAAAGTTAAGATTTTCGTAGGAAATTTACCTTTTTTAACAGCTGTTGCATTTGCAACTACCGGTTGTTCGGAGGCAGAAAGATTCGGTTTCTCATTCAATGAGTTTGATCCCTGTTTAACATCGGCTTTAACACCATTGTCATTCTTTTCGGGCTCGGGAATTAACGTAACTAAAACATTCGAATGCATAACATCCTCTCAAATTCATTCGACGGCTCACAAACCTTCCGGTATAAAAGGCAAACTCGGTGGCGAACGTGTCATCGGTGAATCACGTCGAGAAAGTAAGAATGCTCGATCGTAATAAATTCGAGTGCCTGGATACGAAAGAAAAAACATGTTGCTTTTTCACGATGAAAACGAGATTTTACCTCCTGGAGTTGTTGAAAAAATACTGCCACCTGGTGTTTCACCATAGTGAAGGGGCATGTCCTTTGGATCATGTACAACAAGACGACGGATCGGAATGCCTTCAGTACTGCTCATTGTTCGAATATTCTTCTTTTTTTTCTTTACGTTAAACAAAAAAAATAAATCTAAAATTAAAATCGATCACTAGATTTCTTCTCGTTATTTTCCTCCTTCTCTGATTTCGTTAGGAGTGCAAACCATATGTTAAACCAGAATTAAAAAAAAACAAGAAAGAAAAATAACCAGTTACTAGCGAGTGCGTTTTAAATAAATATATATATATATATACTTATATACGCAGACAATTCGAAAGCACGTGCGAAGACTTCGTCGTTTGTTACGATTGGTTAAACGAGATTTACCAATAAGAAAATCTTTTCTAGAGTTCGCTGTTCATCATGCCTATGTATACGCAAATCTATTCATATATGTGAATATTTCATCAAAAGAAAAGGAAAATAACCAGAAAAAAGACAAAAAAAACTGTAGACATAAACTGAATCAGTATGTATAATCAAAGATAGCATATGTATATCTGACGTGAACCCAAAAAAAAACGAAAGAAATATAACTCAGAGAAAAAAAAATGAAAACAATACATGAAGAGATTTACAAAATCAGAATTAAACACGCGCACAATTCATTTAGGCTTGTCTTGAGCAGGACAAGGAGACGAGGGAGAATTCCAAACGATTTTCTTTTGAAAAAATTCAATTAATTCACGTGGAATATAAACATGAGCGATTTCTGATGGGACATATTCGCGTAAGATTGGTGAACCTTGAACGTAATCAACAGCATATAACACTGATGAATCTTTTTGTTTGGCAGCACCAATGACTGCTCGCACTCGCCAGCCTTTTTCCACTCCGAATTGCTTTCGTTGTGGTTCACTTGTTGTTGTTGGGGTTGTTGTTTTGGATGCCACCGATGATGACGATGAAACAACACTATTTGACGTTCGTTTTTTCTTCTTTCGTGGTGGAGAATCAGTCTGTTTCGATGAGGATGGAGGTTGTGAAGCACGTGCTTTTCTCGGTGGATCTTCGCCGATAGTCGAGTAAACTGGATTCGATTTCTCATTTTCAAGTTGTTGTTGTTCGAATTCAGCAATTAAATCAGGATGTATATCTTGTTGTAATTCCCAAGTATTCTCATCGTCACTAACTAAAATACGAATGTTATTTGATTGAAAATCGAAAATAAATCGATTCATTTTTACATCCAGCCCATTTTAATAGATATTCCCATTTGCCTTTTCGATTTCGTCGTTTAGCAAGAACTTTTTCGACAACATATTGATCATCAGCACGAGCTTCTTCGGGTAGATCAAAAAAATCATTTGGTTTTGTCGTTGATGGTACTGAAGATGATGACATAGGAAGGAAACGAAACAATGCTTTATCTAAAAAATCGAATATTCATTCATCACTTTCGACGAATAAAGACAAAGAAACTAGCTGTTCTTCTGTCGAAACGAAAGATTAATGACGTGCATATATCTTCTTTTTCTTAAACGATCAAAATTTGAAGAAATAGATAAAATAAATAAAAGAAACGATACGTTTCTATGTCGAATAACTATGTGCATAGATAAGTTAATCATGCCATGCCTGTTTCTTTTGGTTTTCATTCATTTATTTGTTTTTTCAAAATGAACAAACAGAGGAAAGATTGTTTATCTATCTATCTCTATAGATGATGTAACGTTCTTTGTTGAATGCTTTTGAAAATTTAAATTGTTTTAATATATAAATCTGTTCACGTTATACAACAGAATGACGACGAAGATTATTTTTGCTCTATTTTTAATACTGAAAATTTGACCTTTCCGTCTGTTTCAGCATCTTTTGCGTATTCCGAATGTTATTTAGTTTATTAATAATTTCCTCACTGTTAGAATATTATTATAGAAAATGTTTTCACACTTTTATCACGCCTCAGCATTCAATTAAACTCAATCTGCTGCTGAATTCCTTTAATTAGTACAGCGTAGGCATTCAAATGAAGACCTCATAAATATCGAAGTCTTTTCTTTTGATTCAATTTTGTTACAAGATATTTAAGAAAAAAAAAAGAAGAAGACTAATTTTCACTGATATGAAAAAGAAAAAGTCAATTAGCTCAATAGTTATAATAAGTATTTTTTCTCACGAACTCCCACGATTCATAATGAATTTTTCACGGAAATATATGACGGAAATAGAAAAACTGTGTCGCCTGATACTCCCTTATGATTATACCGAATTTCATCAATGATATGTAACATATTTGTGATGGTCAGTGAACTATAAAAAGAATCTACTGTTATTTTGCTCCACGAGTGCAGAATTAAGTTCAAAAATTTCTTTCAAAAAAAAAAGAAACTCACAAAGGATTAAGATCTCCTTCAATTATACTTGATTTTATTCATTCAAAAACTAAATTAATGTTTACATGACAATCACAACAACGACAACAACGAGAATAATAAAATAAATGATAATTTAATTGAAATGTATGTATACATATATAAATAAATAAATTTTTTGAAAATAAACTCGGTTTATATATATAGAGAGATAGAGAGAGAGAAAGTCTTTTGTTAGAGAAATTAATGTCAATAGAATTGACCGTAAAAATAAAAATATTTCGAAGACCAGCTTGGATTAATTGAAATTAAGCACGCATTCGTTTTTCTAATCGAATTGACACTTCCTTTGGAGAGATTGTGACGAGTTCGATCAAATCTAAATCGTTGTCATTTTTGGCATTCGGTAGAATATGATAATTTTGTACGAGACTTATAAGGGCAAGTTTGATTTCAGCAAGAGCAAATCTCATGCCAACACAATTTCGTGGTCCAAGACCGAATGCAGCCCAAGCAGCTGGATGTCTTTTCGTTGCAAATCGTTCAGGACAAAAGATTTTCGTATCGACTGGTCCCCATAGATCGTTGTCATAATGTAAACTATAGATGTCAAGTGTAAGTTTCGTTCCTGCTACAACCTTGCCTAGACCGGGTAAATCCATATCTTCTGAACATTCTCGATTGATTATAATTGGAGTTATTGGGTACATTCGTAATGTTTCTCGGATAAACCAATCGAGATAGTCCATTTTGTTTAAAACATCATAATCAATTACGGTATCTTGACTCGTGTGGGCGTCAATATGTTCCCGTAATTTCTTTTGCTCTTCCGGATAGGTTGCTAAGACATGCGTTACATAGGCGAGCGCTGTACTTGCAGTCTCGTAGCCGGCTATCATGAATAGAAAAATATTTTGTTTCACTTCATTCAATGACAGTGTCTTTTCAATATTTCCGTTCTAAAATAAAAAGAAAAGAATAAGACTTAACTAAGTATTACCATGGCGATGAAGTATAAAGAAAAAGTGCGGATATATATGTCGTGGGATAATTATCAGATTAAAGAAACTATGTTTAAAGTCAGGAAAAAGAAAAAAATAGAACATAGAATATGCTTATACCTGATCAGAGTCAGTGAACCGTTTGTCTGCAGCGTTCAGCATCAAATGAATTAAATCTGTAGACTTAATTAAATTTTCATTGTGGTCATGATTAGTATCTTGAATAAGATCCGCCTTCTGAATGAAATGATCTACATTGTCCTTAAGCCACTCGCTTGGATCATCAGCAATAAATTTATCTCCCAATGGCAATAGAGTGCGCAATTTTGCCTTGATTGTATTCATCCAACAATGTAAAGCTATCCAAAACGATTGTAATTCAGGAATAAATATGGCCAGTAACGTTGCTAGGAACGTGCCATTTTCACGAGCAAATACTTCTTGTGATCGTTTTAAATACGGATGATTCGGATTGTTTTGCATATCAGTTTGAAGGCCAAAGCAACAACGCCAAATAAGATCCATGGTTAATGATTTATATAAACGATAGACATCGAAACCTTCTGATGCATTGTTTCTTGTTTCTTCTAATTTATTGATAAATATTGACATACAATCACGAATCATCGGTAGCATACGTTTGATTTTCAATGGTGAAAATGTTGGATTGATAATAGCTCGTTGTCGTCGCCATTCATCACCGGTTGCACTAAATAAATGAACACCTTTTGTCGTTCGACGATCTTCCAATGGAAATTGTCGACGTGAATGAAATTTCGAAAAATGTTTGATGAAAATGTTATGTAACAAATCAGGATCGGACACAACAAGAACCGGTGTATGACCTTCGAAGTAACCATAGATGCGACCGAATTGATTTGTCCAATTTTGTATCGAGATGGAAACGCGTTTCGTTCGAACGAAATCAGCAAGATTGCCCAATAAAAATGTTGGTTGTGGACCGTTGATGCCAAGTTTCTTGAAGAAACTGTAGCATTGTTTGATATGCAGCAAGTAAATTGCCAATAGACTCAAAAATATTGATACGAGTAAGATAAATGTCAACATATTCTATCTTGTTAGATATATGTTTTAGTATTTAATCTTTAATTTAAAAAAAAAGGAATATCATCTATTTATATACTGTAGGAGAAGGAGAGAGAGAGAGAGAGAGAACGCGAGAGAGGCAGAGAGAAAGTGAGAGAAATAAGAGACAAAAATATGGTGTAGGATTGATTTATATTTGTATATAACAAATTAATCAGGAAAGCTTCGGATAAAAGTACAAAACAAAGAAAAGTTTGAATATCTTCTTATTTATACTGTCGCATTGTCTGCTCACAAGTAGCATGATGGCAAATAATCATTATATTACTATCTCGTTCGGCAAATGTTCATAAAAGTAACAATAATTTATGACAATTAAACTGTTTATATAGATTTTCCTTTTGCGATAAAAATCATGCTTCTAAAAAAGATAGATGCATTACACTAGAGAGCAGAAGCATGATTTGTCACTTTGACTTTATCGCTTTTCCCTTTCCCTCTCTCTCTCTTTCTTTTTTGTCCTCATGATACCTATAGAAAAAAAATCGTGTAGGTGGGCATTAGTGAATAATTTACGAGATTCTATTGAACTCTTTGTTTTGGAACAAATATTAATCGTTTGAATGAAGAAGCAATTAATTTCTGATGGCGTCAGATAAAATCATATCAAATTAAATCTTTCCGATTAATTTCGGATAAACTTTTTCTTTCCTCTGAAAACTTAAACATAAAGTCAATGCAACATTTGATGCCCTTTATTACTTCGAGTTATTATCACAAAACACGAAGCCCCGTTATCATGTTCGGGATTTTGAGTAAAATTAGATATTTCCGAGGCCTTTAAGAGTGCATGCAAAACTATATAACTAGCTAGTCATTTTAAATTATTCTTACCCTTAAAGTTTGAACTGCTCTAAATCATGCTTTTTAAATAAAAACGACGCGTCGTTTTTCGCATGACATGTGATCAAGGTTTTTGGACAAATGCTGACTACAATGTACTTAAAACAACGCTTTTTCAAGTTGTTGCAAACGAGCAAATTCATGTTATTTTGACGTAGAAAAAGAAAAGGAAACGATTTTCTTTTGTCTCTGTGGACATTATTGATAAGAGTAGTGTTCACCGTTGGTTGCCAATTAGCGTGTAGGCGTCAAGGAAAATAAGTACGATATTGTATCACCGAGATTCGGTGATATATTAAATACTTTCGGTTGATTTATCAATACAAGATTTCTTTTGTATAGTAATTTTATTTTTTCAGATTAAAGTAACATAAAAATCACGAACATAATAAGGCGAATCCGAGAATGATTTTGTTGTATATTACGTAGCAAAAACGGAAAGAAACAAGAAAAGAAAAGGAAGTGAGTAACATTTACTCTTTTCATCATGGAAAATGAGTTACTCAGTACAACAACAAGATCGAATTGTCTTTCATTTTTTGTTTTGTTTAAATGAACGTTAATTACATCAGATGACAATTTTTCCTCTGATCATCATGATGATGGTGTTGTTGTTGTTGATGATGATGATGAAGACGTCGTCGTGCTTGTTGTGCAGCATGTTTAGCTACAGTATCTTCAACAGTTTCGAGCATTCGACAGACTTCTTTGAATAATAAAACTAAATGCCAATGATATTTTGCTGAACATTGAATTGTATTTGTTTTGAAATTTTTCTTAACATACTGTTGAATATCACGATAATTTGCTAATGTTATATTGGAAAAACGTATATCAGTGTTAATTAAATCAAATTTATTGGCAACAACAATAATCGGTATATAATTTGTTACTGTTGTTGTTGATATCGTCGTTGTTTCTTCGTCATCATCGTCATCGTTAGTAATCAATTCGGAACAGATGTCAGATTGTTGTTGACGAGAATGTGAACGTGAATGTTTCGGTTGTTGATCATGATGATGATGATGGTGATGATGATGATGATGATGAAGACGTGCTCGAACTATTTCACGATAAATTTGCTTGATATAAGTAAATGTTTCTTCACGATTGATATCAAAAACTAAGAGAAATAAATGTGCACGACGAAAACAATACATTCGCACCCATTCTTGTTGAGGATCGGTCGAGTTTGTATCATCAAAACGCGGTGTATCAATGATTCGTATATGAAATAAACGTTGACCATTGAATAACGATGAAAAATGATAACTAGCTACGTTTGTTTCTGAATGAACTGTGGAAAAATCATTATACAACCATTGACGTACGATGGCTGTTTTGCCAACAGCTTTATCACCGAGTACAGCTATCTGTATGGGTTGATCACACATGCCTAGATAATCTTTTTTCTGTTGTTGTTGTTGTTGTTGTTGGGTTTATATCTGAAAGAGAAAAGTCTATGTTGACATATTTAAAATATTAATTCCTGGTAAAAATAAAGTATCGGTTGTAAATCGTGTCATATTTCTTGAATATTGCTCAAACTCGAGTTCCTCTATGTCTGTTAAACATTATCAATAATATATTCGTTATAGAACAGTTTATTGTCATTTTTATCAGAATATAATCGTATAGGTGTAAAATAATGAATTAAATAAGAAGAAATAATAAGAAAAGAAGAAAAATGATGACAAAAAAAAAGTTGTTAGTTCTTATCATCCTAGGAAAAGAAACGTTCTTCGTTTCTTTTTCTTTCCTTTTGCTTCTGTTATTTTTTCTCTTCTTTTGTCTAAATTTCCGGAAAATGACTGGTATTCTCGACTAAACAAGCTCTAGCCTTGAAACCACACATGCTTCCATGCACCGCAAGAAGTGTTCAACTAGACAAACTACTGCTTAGTCTGAAACGGCTGTCTCATCCGATTCAGAACGATGAAAATAGAAAAAAAGAAAGAAAAAGAAGAATAACAAGACGACGAAAAAGAAAACTTTCCTAAAACATGAACGATAGTGATAGTACTGTTGTTGTTATCGAATAAATATATGCGTCGTTTTCTTGATTTTCTTCTAGCTAATTTGACATGCATCGTATCGATACACATACTTTTAGTTGTTCTTTTTCTATTCTATTCTATTCTTTAAAAAAAAGAAGAAAGAAGACATTCTATAATAGATCTTAAGTTGAATGATTTATTTTCCTTTCAATTCATCTCATGTTCAAAATAAATAAATGTCGTTTTAGCATTTACTTGAACATCTAATCGTCTTTTCCATAAGTAATCTCGCCTAGAGCTATGATTCTCATGAGAATTTTTAACAAAGAAAAACGACATACAGACAAACATGACAACGAGCTTGATTCTATTTCGAAGATAAGACTAAAATCTTATTCGTCTTCTTTTCATTGTGCATATTGACATTTACAATTAATTGACATTCTATTATTAAACGACAATTCTTCGTTAAAAAATTCAATTGCTTATCAGTCTAAATTAAATTATGTTCTCATTTCATGACAGTCCGCCTCTCTTTTTTTTTCTCCTCTTCATTCAAGATTTATCATTGCTTGGAAATAATAAAAACGAATATAGCTACTTGTTTGAATTCTTATTTTCTTTAAAAAAAGAAAAACTATCTCGTATTAACAATATACAATTATTGGTGTTTATTTGATAAGATTATTTCTACCGGTTGACTTGTCTTATTTTTTCCGGAACAATGAATAAAAAAGAATAGCGAAGAATGCAAAATAAATAAGAAAACTAATAAGTACATTCGACAAAAAATAGCTCGAGATGAAAAAAAAGAAGACGAAGAAATATTATTAGCTAAAGAAATGACAGGATTACGATTGAATATAGAAAAATCCGTGATCGTTCGAAGAGTACTATGAACGTCAATAGGCTAGTCACGCAAAATAAAAATCAATAAAAAAAGAAGATTAATATGTTTGTTGCGATGGGATAAATTATTTAAGATTAGATCTAATTTACGATTATTCTGTGTTTATTGTATGACTTCGTTTATTAAAAAAAAGAATTAATAGCAAAAAATAGAAAATAATCATATAGGTCAGTTCGATTTGAACTTTGAAAAGTGAAAAGAACGAAAGTCTATATAGATCATGCACGCACTGGTACAATCTGATAAACTTCGCCTAATAATCGTACAACGGCTGCAAGAGCTATACAACTAATAACAGCTAGACAGGCGGCTACTGTTGTAATAAAACCTTGCTTTTGAATTCGATTGTATTTATATTGTACAACAGGTCGATAGCATCCTTCTGTATTATAACGATTGATTGGACTTGTATTATTTCCGAACATATCAATACATAGATTGTCATCAGAAAGATATTGTTTATTGCAACAACTTATTGGCAATTGAACAATTAAACTCGATGATGTTGTTGAAGGCCGTTGTTGTGTACTTCCTCTGCCTCGATTCGTATTAGCTGTATTTCCACCTGATGATGAAGGATTTTGAGATCCGAATGCTGCAACTTGTCGAGTTCGATACTCGTCAACTGGATCAGCAAAACCACAACATTTATGTTGCTTTTCTAATCGAGCCATTGTATCTGTATTATCAATAAGAACATGATTTCCTTGTACGAAACTAAATTGTGTTTTATCCAATTCTTTTGTTATTGTATTATTAATCGATGTCGAAAGAGTTCCATTTGCAATTGTTAGAAATGACCAAATCGAAAAGCCAATTAAACCAAGTGAACACAAACCTAAGACAATAGTTGCAATGACAATTAATGTTCGATTAATTTTCGCTGTTGCATAGACGATCAAAATTGCAGTTATTAACGTTAATATACCGAAAACAAGTACGATAATTGAAGTTATATTCAAAGGATGAGCACCAATATCAACAAAATAACGCAGATGACCAAGTGTTGATCCACCATGTAGTATTAATATGGTGCTAACAGCTGCTGTACCAACGAAAGCAACATTTAATGCTATACGAAATAGTGTTCGTTTAGCTGGTGTTGATAAATTATTTATTGATGATACGGAATTCGGTTGAGATTGCATTCGAATATCGAACAACAAATGTATCGAAATCAAATAATTGAATGAATGATTTTTGTTGTTTCTTGTTGGTCGACAATTGATTTTTCTTTCTTATATAACCTTGAATTAAAAATAGTACTACAACACAATGATCGATAAGTGATCAAATGTTTGTTTTTTAATGAGTAACAAAAATTGATTCGTCTCCTATTTCATCGTAGTCGAACATCCAATCAATTAGATTCTCAATTCTGTTTGATCGGAATAAATATAACGGATAATATGTCGTTTCTTTTTTTCATTTCGATACAATCGATTGAAATAATAGAAAACTTTCGGAATAGGCAATGTTATTAAAATCAAACCGATTAACGAACAAATTAACATTAATATTCGAGACATGATATGTGTTGGATAAAGATCTCCATAAGCAAGACTTGTTAATGTTAACGAAGTCAACCAGTATCCATCTGAAAAAGAAAAACAATAAAAATCAAAATGAATTCTTTGGAATAAATTTACCTGTAACAGTTTGAATAGCCGAATCATTTCGCCATTCTTCATTTAAATAAACTAATTCACCGAAAAAGGAAATCATTGAAATCAATATTAGAAATAAATAGAATAATTCTCGTATGCTATAGATCAACGAACGAATGAATACTCGTAGACAAGTTATTTGCCGAGTAAAACGAAAGATTCGTATTGAACGAAATATTGCAATTAGTGTTGAAAATAAATTTAATGAAGTCAATTTATTCGGAGAGATTATGATGAGAATGTACATCGAAAGATTAGGTAGAATCGATGCTAATTCAAACCAAAAACTTGAATCTAAGTAGATTTGTTGATATGTAGGAGCGAGATAAATACGAAAACAGCATTGAATTGAAAAGATGATTGTACATATTAGCTCTAAAAGCATCTGTGATTTTGACAAAAAGAAAACAATCGATTAAAAAAGCAACACTTTGGCTTTCGATCCTACATACAGTCGAAATATGTTGATGAAAAAGATGATAAATCGGACGAAGAACTTGTCTATTATCTTCTTCAATCCAAAAAATAATTTGCGACAATTTTTGATCACTAATACAATCTCTGAGAAATGTCCAAAGTGCAATTAAATTGAGAAGAAAATCGATCGTATACATCAATCGACTTTTCCAATCTCGTGTCGAATAATTTATCATTAACCAAAATAGACATTTCCATTTATTTCTCGGTAGAATTTGTATGTCAATCAGCGGTGTAATTTCTTGTTCATAGTATTTTCTTAATATTGAAGGTTTGAAACGAAAGAATTTCAATTCATCATAGAAGATTTCCGTCGGCATAAAAGTCGGTTTCGATAGTGAACTACCATCGGACAGATAAAATGTAACGATCGATTCGAATGCATGTGGATGACGATCGAATACGAACTCATCTTTTTTGTAATCATAATAAGCTGCACGTAGTTTCGGTTCGCCGAGTAACGTATTCGGATAGTTGTTTAATATTGTAACAGGAATCTCGTAATGATGACCGAGAATATTGAAATTCAAACGAGTCGATTCATCGGAATCTTGGTAAAGAGCTTTATTCAATCGATAGAGAAAGTCGATTTGCTTTTTAAGAACAACTGAACTCATTCAATGACATGAATTGATTAACCGCGCGAAGAACTACTGAAAAGCATTTTCAGACAGATGTCGCGTTCGAGCATTGATTATAATTATGAGTCAGTACTCGAGTTTCTCATTCAACCAATAATTTATGGATTTTCTCTATATGGAAGAAAACATCTCGTTCGCACGAGATAAATGGTTATAAAAGGCAGAGGGTTTTCGTTTTCTAATTTTAACTTCTTGCATCAGAAATTTCAGATTGCAATTGCAAATGTTTCGTGTAATTACTTCATCGAATCGAGCTCTTGCTCAACGTGCTGTCCGTTCGACATTAACATTTACTCGGTAAGAAAAACAAAATAACGAAAAGAAACGATTGACTATTCAATATCGGTTGTTTCAGAGCTGAATCAACTAAAGATCCAGAAGCTGGTTCAGTTTCGTAAGTTTTGTTTCTTCTTGTATTTTCGAATAAAACCTTCACATCAAAAAATATTTTAGAGGTGGACAAGATGCGTTTGGCAAACGAGAAAAAGCTGAAGAAACACGTTGGGCTCGTAAATTCGTAAGAATAAAACATAGAAAACCAAATAAATCATTGACTGTTCATATCTAGGAAGCTGAACAAGCTAAAAAATATCGAAATACACATAAACAACCGTCAGTTGATGGTTCAGTCGAGCAACGACTTGCCGAACTTGAAGCACAAAAACGTCAAATCGACCAAGAAATCGCCAATCTTCGAAATAAAAAACGTTAAATATTCTAAATCACAATTAGTTTCGTCTTGGTTCACCTCTTATCTCCCACTTGACACATACTTTAATTCTGCTTTGTATTAATCATAAATATATTTTTAAATTCATCATAAATCAAAAGTTTGTCTTCTTACATTAGAATTCGACATTTTAGATGACATCGAAAATCGAGAATATATATTCCGATTGTTATCTACAAATTCGTCATGGTAAAACAACAGTCTTCACTGATGTCACCGAACAAACCACAATATCTGAATTAAAAGACATTCTTTCGAAAATTCTTCATCTTCGCTCAGATTCAATAGTTTTAACTTGTAAAGGTCAAACGCTCGATACCGATTCAAAACATCTATTCGAATGCGGTATCATATCAAGAGATGCTCGACCACAAAACCCCGCACAATTAGAATATTCTGTTCGATTAGATGACGGCACTTACGAATCCAATGAGATCATACCTTATGCAAATGAAAATGTTCTCTTGATTGACGAACAAAAAACGAGTTGAATATTTTTGAAATTAGATCGTTTTATCTGTTTATCGGAAATCTTCTTGTTTTATTTTTTATTTTATTCGAAATAAATGATCAATTCTCGAAGAGAATTTTACATTCGTTCTAACGGTTCGATACCTAAAATCTCAAAACATTGTTTCAAAACATTCGCCGTTGCTTCGCACAAGAATATTCGTCGATAATGTATTTGAAGAATTTCACCTGTAACCTTATCTTTTTCTACGCAATAACATCGATCATAGAAATCAGTAAATGCCGTTGCCAATTGATACATATATTCGCAAAGGCCATGCATCAATAATTCATCGAGAACTCGTGTCATTACATCGGGATATTTGAGAATGCATTTAGCTAATTTCAATTCTCGTTCTTCGATGTCGAAATTCAATTCAGTTTTAGGTAACAATGATTGGAGAGTTTTTTCATCGACATTTGCCGTTCGAGCGATTGATCTACATAAATATTCGATTCAATGAATATTTTATAGTTTATTTATCCTACCGAATTCGAGTGTACGCATAGAGTAAATAAGCAGCTGTGTTTCCACGGTCATCTAACATCTAAAAAATCAAATGTTAAATTAATCGAAATTGAATTTTTTTTTATTCATCGTACTCGGTCAAATGAAAATATGTAATCTGACGTTCGATTGTGTGATAAATCGGCGTATTTAATACAACCATAAGCGACAGATTTTTGTGCTTTTACTAATTCTTCAGCTGTTAAAACCTAGACAAAGTCGATTCAAACACATATTTATTCGACATATGTAATTATGTATTTTTTACTGTATCTCGTCCTTTGTCGTGTAATTTCTTCTTCGATCGTTCGAGACCTTCATCAAGTAAATCTCGTAAACGAATAGTTTCACCAGATCGACTCTTGAGTTTTTTACTAAATCAACATAAAACAACAATTTTCTCATTGAATATCTCCGTCACTCGTCTATCCATAACGTACCCATCTTCACCAAGTACAACACCGAAACCAACATGATCAATTCGAGCATTTCGTCCTTGAGTCCAACCAGCTGCTTTCGCACCGGCAAAGACCGATTGCATATGCAAAGCCTAACAAAAATCGACTAGAATTCAATTGTTCGATATCAATCGACGTCTCTCACTTGACCCATATCGATGACATAAATAATCCAATCGGCTTTTTCTTCATCTAAACGTTGTTTGATTGTTGCCATGTCACTTGTATCGTAGGTATAACCGCCACCGGATTTGACGATTGTCATTGGAACTTCGATGTCAGGTAAAAACATAACTTGACGACCATCTTCTAATTTTAATAAATCTATTTGAAATCAATGAAAATCATTCATAGGAAATCGAGAGAAAATGAACGATGAACAATACTTTTTGATTCGAGTTCTTTGACAACTTCAATCATTCGACTTTGATAAAATGATTCACCTCGATCGATTATTTTGACATCGAGCTCCTTATAAATATATTCAAAATCTACGAGAATACGTTCAATTTCAATCAATCAATCAATGAATTCATATTCGATAGCAAACCTCGTCGAGAAACTTCACAAATTAATTGCCATGCATGAGTTATGTCAGCATCGTAGGATTGAAGTTTGCTGACAAGATCATAGGCTCGTTGTTTGAATGCTGGTTCTTCATCGAATCGTTTTTTCGATGCCTTATAAAACGATAGAAGTTCGCCAATTGGCGGTGATTTTGTTTTGTAATCCGGATATTGATCTTGTAAATGAGCGATAAGCATGCCGAATTGTGTTCCCCAATCGCCGAGATGATTCAATCGAAGAACATCGAAGCCAACATATTCGAGAAGACGAGCGAGACTGTCACCGATAATTGTCGATCTATACAAAATAAAATAGTAATCATACGTTTTTCCTGATCGAAAATACGAACCGTAAATGACCAACGTGCATTTCTTTAGCGATATTTGGTGATGAGAAATCGATCACAACTCGTGGTCGTTTATTTCCACTGTTGTTCGCCGAATTACCGACTAAATTGAGAACATTGGGCGGTTGAACACCTTTTGTTAAAAGATTTCGAATTTGTTTCGAAACAAATCCAGCTGAGATTGTAATGTTAATAAAACCTGGTCCAGAATAATCAATCTAAATGAGAAACGTCGAAGAATTCAAACTTGATTGTTGTTTGCAAATCAACTGACTTTATCGAATATTTCATGTTGAGGAAGATTTTGAACAATAAGTTTTGCGACTTCAGGCGAAGGAATTTTTTTACCAGCAAGACCTAATTTCTGCAAAAAACAGCATGCAGATATTTATGAAATAGTTCATTTTTATTTTGATATTCAAACCTGAGAAATAGGCATAGCTGAATTACATTGATAATCAGTTTGTTTTCCTGGTATAACAACAACGGGTAATGTTTGATCTTCAGGAAAAGCTTTTCGTATAGCTTGTTCAAAGAGAGTTATCAATGTATCGAGTATTCGATACGAATGCTGTTCATCTCCTTGTGCACCAGCTGTAAAATATGGTTTGGGCGGTAAAGATGATGATGGATTAGCTGACTTTTTTGGTTTGTTTTCAGTTGGATTTGATTCGGATGGTTTTTTTGCTTTAGCATCACCAGAGGATTTTTCAGCTTTCTTCGGTTTTGATGCTTCAGCTGGTTTACTTTTTAATTCTTCAATATTCTGAAATGAAATTACGCAGTTCGATTAATCAGGAAATTCGTCTTCGTTTGAACATACTCGAATGAGAACATTAGCTCGATAGTTTAATTTCTCATTTTCAGCTCGTAATTCTTCAATTCGACTGTTATTGCTGAATTCAGGTCGACTGAATAATTGATTTTCAAGTTCTTTTACTTCTTCTTCCTAAACGAGTGATAAACAAAAACAAAAGCATTCAATGTTCATAAATATTCTAAGCAAATACTTGTTGTTTGAGTCGTTTTAATAGTTCATCCATGTTTTGTGCTTTCAAAAGATAAACTTTCTAGACTTGTTTAGACAAAGATCTAAAAATGAGTGGACATTTTCACACATTAAATAGATCAATTAATATTTGATAGATGATGCAATTTGACTGATACAATACAATCGCAGATTTCTTGCATCATTCAGTTTCTATGATGAAGTTTTCGGTTTTATTTTGCGTGTAAATGTTTCTTATTTTCTTTTCTTTTCTTTTCATCCACGGAATAGTATAGTTAGGAAATAAAAAAACGAAACGATGTTAGATGATGTGTCGATCCAATTGAATAAAACCCAGAATCTACTAGGATGTGTGCGACATCTATCAATAGTACCGTCTTTATCATGAGAAATTAGTATTTTCACTAATCTCCTGTTAAAAAGAGTGAGGGTTAATTAAAACAAAGTTCATTAAGAACTATGTTCTTAAGTGTGATGATTTTTCAGATAGTTCAAAGACAAATGTTATTCTATTAAAGTGATTACATCACCATTCGATTGTTTTATCAAAATTTTCTAATCAAACAAAAAAAAAACACAACAATAACAACAAAGAATAAGAAGACAAGTCCGCTATTGTTTTCTCTGTTTATCAACAGACTTTTTCGCTTTAAGTTCCATATAAAGTTTTTCAATATCTGCAGCCTCTCGATCACTAATCGTCGGTGTTCGTTTCTTTGAAGTAGACGACGAAGATCTCGGTTGTCTGTCAGTTGACGATGATGATGATCCCAATGTCGATGGCAGAGTTTTACGTTGCTCGACAATTGAACTCGATTTTGTTGATTCATTCGAATGTAATCGATTTATTTTCGACGAGACACTTTCACATGGAAAACTAACGTCATTACACGAGAGAATATTTCAATTTGTCTACTAACCTATTTTCATTCGAAATTAATTTTTTATTTGTCGATTCATCTCTAAAGAAGAAAAAGAACTTGAGGGTGAAATTGACTCCATTGACATGTACTTTGTTGGATGATTACTAAAATGTAACGAGTCAATTTTCAAACATAAATACTCTTTTGAAAATGAACTGACTTTTCTGTAATATCGATGACTGGTATGGATGGTTTCTTTTCGATTGAATCCAATGATGACGATGATATAGTTGTTATTGATGATGATGATGATGATGATGATGAAGACGATGAACTCGATCGACTACTACTGGTTGATGTCGAGTTCGATCGTTTTCGTTTTGAACGACTGTCATTTTTCGATGAACTCAAAAGAATGTCGAAGGAATGCCAAGATGGGTTTATTATTTGCCACTATTCTCACCCTTTCGACGAGGATTTTCGTCGCTTTGGAGATCGGGATGAACGATTTTTCTTCGAAGATTTCGATTTTGATGGAAGATTTGGTCCATATTCCATTTTTCTTGCCATTTCTCTTTTCTATTTAATCAAAACGTCAAATTTATGCTTATTTTCAATTTCAAAATCCTACTTTCAAACGTAGTAAATCCAGTTTCTTCTTCGTTTCACTATCATCCGGTTTATATCTCAAAGCTTTTTCAAGATAATAGATCGCATCATCATAATCATGAGTTCTAAAAATACAAAAACTCATCGAAAATCTTTCTCAATATCATCGAATTCGATACTCATTGGCAATATTATTCAACACATCGTTCAAATATTTCAATGCATTCACATGTTTGTGATCGATTTTGAGAGCTTCTTCGAAATCTTGCATCGCACGTTTGAAATGACCTTGATTAGCTGATAGTGCACCGCGTGCAACAAATGCATCAACACATTTAGGATCTGTAGCTAAGGCTTTGTTGAAATGAAGGACTGCTGAATTGGAATCATTTTCTTTCATCAATCGAACGCCTTGAGCAACGCTACGAAAACAAACGATTTTCTTGAAAATATCAATCGGCGAATGTTACCTTTCAATAGCCCATTCATGATCTTGTTTTTGACGTAATTTATCGAAATATTCGTCCGATGGAATTTGTTTTCTATGAATTTAACAATTGAAAACAAATTTCTTGTTGTAAAGTCTTAGTTTACTTTCGAAATGATTCGATTAATGTCATATGTAGAATATCATTCGATGATTCGCTTTGATTACTCTCAGGTTGTAAATATTCAAAACGTTTTTTCAAACGTTGATATAACGTTTGTACACATGCACGATTATTAAATGCTTTGGTTGTTTGAAGAATATCTTCGTATGTTTGAGTTTGTTCATCTTGACGACGTAGTAATCTAAATTTATTTACATTGAAGTTTTAGAAATGATCGTTTTTTTTCCTATTTACACGTAATGTTTAGGTAAATCTTCTTCATTGATTAGACCCTCAAGAGAAAATCGAATTTGAATAAAAATGTGTCTAATATGAAATAAATTGATTTACTAGTTTCTTTGTAGAATTATGACTCTCTAGAAGATAAGAATGTAACAAGAGAAGATCCGTATGAAGAAAAAAGAACATACGATTTGTTGATGAATCAACTGTTAATTGAATGTCTTCTTTATGTATATCAACATGAGTGACGCACGCTAAAAATTATATATAATATTGAAAAAAACAATGATCGACAATTCAAAGATTAAAAACCTCGTATTAAATCTCCGCTTTGATATTCTCCATCATCTTTATCTTCATCACTTATTTCTTGTACATCATGTTCATGTCGATACTTTCGATAGTTGTTATGTTTATGATTGGGTGTACTGAATGAACAAGTTGCCTAAACAAATCATGTCAATCTATAATTTTCAATAATAATCAATCGATTACAGTGATTTTAAGATCATGTAGCGCTCGTCGATGACCATCGTCAAAACACAAGATACGGACAAGCATATCACGTGAACTAGCAGTTTGAACATTGCCTATCAAAATATGACCAGGTCGAATTAACTAAATATGCATATCGATGTGAATAGAACGGGAGAGAGTAGAAATCAAACGAAATGATTACTTTGAAAAATTCTTCACGACGACATCGAGAAGAAGCATCGAGAAAATGTTCGATTGGAGGAGTTATAACAAATAAATCTACATGAATCGGAATTTGAATAATTATTTTGTAGAAATTAGAAATCACAAACTTGGATCTTCTTCTTCGAAATCGTCTGCTGTTGAAGGAATCGAATTGAATCGATTGAAACGAGGACGACGTGTTTCAGTCTTATTATTCGATGGGAATAGGGTAGATGAATGATGATCGATAAATTCTTGAACACAACTATTAACTGAACTCATTCTAAGAAAATAATTTAACCAAAGAAAGAAAAATAGGATACTATATGCATATACACATATGTTTCGATTGGTTTTTTCTCATAGGACAACAGAATAACTCCAATGAAACAAGTAAACTGTATTTGACACGCAAGATTTAGCGACATCTAAATAGCAATTCAGAAAAAAGATTTTTTAAATTAATTTCTAAACGATGCAAAATAGAATTTAACTCGTACAGATCACAAGAGACTAATTGATAGAACATTTCAGCAAACAATGTTTTCTAACCATCAATAACCTTGGTCTGTTGTATGTATTATTCGAACATAGAAACAGAGAACACTTTATTTTTTTGTCATGCGTAAACATGACGTTTTCTCATTGAATCGATACGTCGAAAACTCAAAATAGCATTATATGCTACCACAAATGCATGATTTAATTCACATTGAGGAAATATTTGTATTCTGCGGTGTCAAAGAATACCATCAAACATGGACTAGAAATGAAATAGAATCTGTTTGCGAAGTTATTCAACCGATTAGTTTTGTTGGTATACAAATAAACAATAACTTTATCGTTCTTCGCGGACAAAAAATTGTGAAACTTATGCGGATAACTCAAAATAATCTATTTAGAATCATCCAGATTTGGCTACTTCTTACAACAACATTGGTGCAGCTATTGAGGGATTTCCCTCTTATTTTAGAAACAACAATCACTTCCTTCCTATTATCTTGTATGAGTCAATGAGGTTTTTTGTTTTAAATGTTCATTTGTTTTTATATTCAATAAATGACAAAGACAACATAATAAAGAACAAACTCTCAAGTAATACAAAACAGAAAGTGTATATATAATATATCTACATTTCGAGATAATAAAACGAACGTTGAATTGTTTTTTTGTGTGTGTGTATACGTATGTGTAAATTAAATGTCACTTCGCCACAATTTAATTGTTTTATCATTTTCTAAAGCTCCACTTGCAATAATATTCTCCTTGGGATGACATGCACAACACATAACAACATCCGTATGTCCTTCTAATTTTTGAACGATTTCTTTCGTTTGTAAATTCCATAAATAAACACAATTATCTTCGGAACCACAGACAATCCATTTCGAACCCGTAACAGAAAAGTTCGCAAACAGACAATATTTTTCATTTTTATGTCCTGTATATAATTTCAATGATTTGCCTTTCGAATAATCCCATAACTTCAATGTATTATCGAGAGTTGCTGCTAAAATATATTTTCCATTAGGAGAGAATTTAACGAAACTAACTGGCGGATTATCATCATCGATTAGTGTTTTCAAACACATCCCTGATGATGTATCCCAAATACGACAAAGACCATCATATGATGATGAAACAATCATTGTACCATCTCGACTAAAATAGATCAATGAAATTGAATAAATAGAATTTCTTCTATGTACCTGAAATGTACAGCTGTAACTGGATCGCTATGAGCCGGTAGCGTACGTAAACATTTGCTTGATCGAACGTCCCAAATCTTGACACTTTCATCAAATGAACCGCTAACAATTAAATTCGATTGAGGATTAAAATCACAACAGAACACATAATTCGAATGACCCTTTAGTGTTTTTAAACATTTGGCTTTAGCAACATCCCAGATCTTCAATGTTTTATCGTCACTTGCGCTGACTAAATATCGATTATCCGATGACCAAGCAAGATCAGATATGCCTAATTTATGTCCACTGATTGTCTTCTCCCATTTACCATCGTGTGCACCCCATAATTTGATGGTTTTGTCCGCTGAGCCCGATGCAAGTAATTCACCTGATGGAGAGAATTTTAACGATGAAACAGCTTTCAAATGACCTGTAAGCGTAAATTTGAGTGTGTAATTTGGTTTAACATCTTTTTGATTTGATTTTGATGTTGTATTTGCTGTTGAATTACTGGTTGTTGTTGTCGTACCATTCGTCGTATTTGATACGGTCGATGGTACCGACAGACGAGTTTTATCATCGGACATTTTTTTTAAAAAATGATCTGAAAATAAATTCTTAATCAAATAAGTCAATAGTCTATGTTACGTGTTTTTTTTTGTTTGAATTTAATCATTCTACTATTCAATAAAGTTGCGTTTTTTTTATTATCAAAGAGGAAGAAAAAGTAAATCACAAGATGCTAAATGTTCATTCGTTGTCGACGTGTAAATTCGAGATTCTTTGCTTGTTCCCATCGAGCTTGTGTCAAGACATTTTCACCGTGTGACAAAGTTTCCAATCTAAATCATCAAAACAAAACTTTTCTCGAAAAATCCTCTTCTTTCGAATGTGTGATCTCTACCGAGCAAGAACAAGTAATAGATGAAAATCATCGAGACTTGTTAATAATTTTTGTTTTCTCATATTAACAAAATCTTCTTGAATGTGTGTATTGATATCTGACGAAAGATTTGTTACTGTTTGATCGAGTTCGATCTGCTGTCCAACGTAAGTTAAATATCGTCGTATCTGATCGAGCTGTTCATTGGTGAGACTAGGAAATGTGATCTCTTGAACTGGTTGTTGTTGGTTTTCATAACGAATGTAAACATCCGATGGAAGAATCGATTTCGTTGATGAAATGATCAAACATCGAATGTCACATTCGTAATCGAGTTGATAAACATGAAATTCATATTTTAATGTTTGTTGTCGAAGAAGATCTTGAAGCAATTTGATATTATTCAAACCTAACGTTGTTAATTGACCGCATTCCATTTGAGTTTCATCGATAAGTAAATGCGAATGAAACGGTAGTTGAAGTGGTGTTCGTTTTAATTGTGCTTGATTATCTTCATCTTGTGCAACATTTTTATTCGGCATTAATTGCGTTGTATTCAATGTATTAACATTAATTGAAATGTTCGAATAGAGTGGCAAAATCGTTTGAAGAATCTGTTCGAGTGCCTGAAATTGTTCGGATGAGAGATGTGAGAGATTGAGAGATAATTTGCCGTAGGCTGCTGATGGTTGTCGAATGTAGGTTCGAGATATGAGATGTAGTAATAGATATTCACAAAGAAGAGCATCATTGGGAAAGATTGACTCGAAAATCGAGAGAAGCATTTGACGAGCATGATGAATTTGATTGGAATCAATCGTTGGTTGATAATGAAGAAGCGGATTGAGATGTGAGAGCTTTTTGTATTGAATACAATGAAGAGTTTTCACACGTGGAAGTTTATCTTCATCGATTTGACTTCTAAAAATAGATCTGAATTGGAAAAATGATTTTGTTGTTTGTTTAACGTACGCTGTTTGCATATCATCAGCTTTGATTACTGGATGATCGTAAAAGATACCGACAAATTCAACCATTGTGTTCAAAAGAATTTCTTCAGCTGAATCGTAAACTTTGACGATATACGTTGGTTTCGTATCGTCTTTCTTCGTGTTTTCGGTTTTGCTTTCCGTCGATTCAGTGGTTGTTGTCGTCGTAGCTTTCAATCGTTTCAAAGGAGATAGTAATTCTTGAACTGTATCTTGATCATTTATTGAACTACGAATCGAAAAAAAAGATAACAATCAAATTAAAGAATTTGATGAATTACCGTTTTTGATGAGTTAATCGTTCGCCGAAATGATATCGGTAGGATTCTTTGACCCATTGAGTTTCATTCGGTACCGGGATGCATGAAAAACATTGACGAGAACTGAATTTCTCTCGTGCAGGTTCGTCTTCTTCGACAACTGTATATCCCGGCTAAAAATCCAATGTTAACAAATGATTTTCAATTCAAACAACTTTCAAACTTACAGGACAAACAAATAGATCTGTATATTTCGCTGATTTTTCAATGATTTCCTGTTGTTGATCATTCGATCGAATTTTATAATGTGCTAAAAATCAAAAATCAATCATCTCTCGAAACTCCTATTGACTTCATTCGCGAACATACTGCAATAGATTTCATCATCGGTCATATCCTGAATCATTGCTCGAAATTTAACGAGACAACCCGATGGAAACGATGTTTGCTCATCGTTTAACGACGGAATCTCTCGATAATAATCGGGATTATTGATATTCGCTTGGAAATATTCTCGAGTATCATTTTCGAATGTCGACGGTGATTTGTCGTGCAATCGATTGATGATTGTCATCGGATGCGTTATCCAATCTTCGATGAAAGGCATATCTAGAAATAAAAGAAATAAGAGCATGGATGAACAAGATGATATTCTTCAAGTATGTTTAGAGTTCTTGTTTAGAGAAACTTTAAAAAAAGAAAAGAAGAAGAAGAAGCAGAAGAAGAAAAAAACAGAATTCAATTCAAGTCTTTTTAATCTTTTCGTAATGGATGAACATCGGTTTCGATTCCTTTTTCTTTTGTTAAAACATGAATAACAACACCATCACCGATTTCAACGTTACGTTCACATGCAGCCATATAAATATCTTTGATCATTTTAACTGTTTCTTCTTTTGTACGTTTAACTTGACCTGGATTTGATGTGTTTTTACCAAGAATCTAATAAATAAATAAATAAATAAATAAATATGCGATAAAACTTGTAAAATCTTTGCTGGTAAACTTACATAAGCATCAAGAATAGGTAAAATAAGTGGCATGGCGCTGCCTTCGCAAGCATAGAGTTGTTTGGTCATCGAACCGACGGGATCGAATGCAAAAATACAACCTTTACCATCGGTATCCAAACCAGTGACGACAGTGTTTGTATAATAGGGAAAAAATCGACGACCGTACATTAAAATCGATATCATTTGTGCTAATGCAGGTGTTGAAATTGGTTTGTTATGTGTGTATTCATATGTCTATAAATCAAAGATTTTAATTTCGATTTTTAAAGTTGATTTTCTTTTACCTTAATTCGACCTTCGAGAGTTTTTTTAAGTGTAAGAACATCACCGAGAAAACCTGTCGACAAAAGCAAAGAATTATTGTGCCTAAACAGCAAAAAAAACATAATTTTAAGAATTTATTCGAAGAATTTATTCGTACATTTTATACACATTGCTGTGTGTTCGCGATAGAATCGCGTAATTTTCAGTTAAACGCGTATCACTTGCAACAACGACATAGTCATCTCCAGCAACAGCAACTGTTGTACTAGAAAAGTGAAATTCATTTATATAGTTATTCGATTTCGAGCGATTTAGCATTGTGCACGTACCCAGATTGAAATTCATATGGATACCAACCGTGTTCTTTAACCATTTTTGTTTGCCTAATATCGAATTGAACAATGAAGAAAAAATCTGATCTGAAAAAAACAGAATACGTTCGTTTTTTTTTATTCTTATAGAAGAAATACTAAGTATTTTCCAGGAATATTAGAAATATCACGCGTTAAGTTAAAATAAGAGAAAAGAAATGATTATATATTCAATCAAATGTCTGTCTACAGTTTACACAGAACGGGTATGTCGATTTTATCGTAGGATTGTGCCAATGGATAGCACGGTAAATTGCTTTTCCAGACATGAACATTATCTATCCAATCGGTCTACAGAAGCAAAAGAAAAGAAATCTTCACGTTTTTTTTATTCGGAAAAACTAGATCTCAAACCTCTGGTAAATTAATATTATCTTCCGGTAAAATTTTGTCAGTTTTTTCTTTGTTAATATCAGCTGATGAATCATCAGTTGTTGGTTCTGATTCAGCTGTCTTTTCTACTAATGATGAAGGTTTAACATGAACCGATAGTTTTCGTCGAAGTTTCGATTGAGGAGAAATGTATTGATCGTAGAAACGAAGTAGATCGCTTCGTTCTAATGTTTTTATAATTTCAACTTCGAGTTGAGCTATGAGAAAACAAGAATAGATCATTGAATGCAACGAAAATTCCCTTTCTCCTACGTCGATCAAAGCAAAATTGATGATTGGTAATTTCATGCCAGAATTTATTTCCTTGGCTATGCATTTTTTTAGGTATTTCTAATTTTTTGACTATATAACCTTCTCGTTGTTTCTGAAAATTATCATCTGCCATTGTTGAGATGTAAGTCTATTTAGAATTGAAAATAAAAATTCATTTTTCAAATTCATCTTCAGCCTACTCGAATTGAATCAATAAACAATTCAATACGTTTATTGACATGTTCAAGATCATGAGATGATTGAACAATAACACGAAAACCTTGTACACCACGTGATCGACGTGCGCCTGAAGCAACTATATAACCCAACTGTTCTTTCGTACGTAGTTGATCGAAACACGGTTCATCAACTAAATGACAGAATAATTCCAAAAGAGCATTGTTTTCGAATGTCTGTTGAAAGCATTGAAGGTAGATTTCAATTGCATAGAGTTTATGTGCGTCATTTAACATTTTATACGCATAATTACAACCTAGAAAGTCAAATATTCAGTATGAATTTAAAAAAATCGCTTCAGCAAACCTTCGGGTAACGCTAATTCACGTTGATTAAACCACATTCCTGGAAAAAGTGGTTGATAGAAACGTTTCTCATGAAATTTCGCTTCGATCGAAGTCATATATTCAATGGCTTGCTAGAACAAAATCAAACTCATTTCGTTTTTCAAGAAGAAGACTGGTAATTCGTACATCTTTAGTTAAATTGCCGTACATCAACGAATCTGTATAAAACCGAGTTAACATTCGAGGAATGAACGATTCGAGATCGTGAATTGTAATTCCTTCAGAACAAGAAACGAATTTCGTTGAAAAAACAAAACAAAATCGAACAAGTCTACCATCGATGCAACTAAGTAATTCATCCTTATTCCATTGATATTCAGCGGTTAGATAGGTAACACCGAAATGTACCATTTGATATGGAACTTCACGACGAAAATTTTGTAGCGAACGTTTGACTTTTTCTTTCATTATTTCGAATCGTTGTGGCTCGACTTTGATGTTCACCATACGATCGATAATTGTGTCGAGAAATTGTTTTATTTTATGATTAAATCCATGAAGAGTTAACTAAATATCTGATGTTACAAATGAATTGCTCGAAACGAATGGTTGGACTCACCTGAATACCGTAATTTAATGCACTTAAATCGTATTGCAAGCCGCCGAGTTGAGCCGGATAAACGAATTCTGTTAGCGAATCTTCTACCAATTGAACGTAGAGCGAATTGAGATTCGAATGAATAGGATCTACGCTTCCCATTGGACTAAATTCAATTTGAAATTTTCGAACGAACAAACAAATGCTTATAAAATTTCTACTTTCGAAATTCGAAATAGAGATACGCTTTCGGGAGTTTGTAATACGCGTCTTCGGCGTAATAAAGACGATAGAATTCATTTTCCTTGATTTTTGTTGGTAATTGTGGCCGAGAAACCGTTTTCTCTTGTGAATAGATATGAAAATCCGTCGGAATAAATTCATTTGGATGTGGCAAATGAAGTTGAGGAATCAATTCGCATTGTTCACATTTTTCAATTAACTCATTCGGTAGATATTCTTGTTTGTATTGCGTACCGAACCATTTCTCTGTTTCGGTTGCAATCGAAGTGAATTCTTTACTGGCAAGAAAAACTCTATGCCAACAAAATGAATTCGAATCGAGAAACTCGAAGACTAACGATTTCCTACCGCATTTTACTAGGAATTAGGTATTCATTGAGAACTTCGGTGATTAAATCAGGACGAAATTCACGCACTTCGTATTCACCTGAGAGACATTCGGTTAACGGATAATCCTAAATAAGAAATCTTTTGACGACAAAAAACAACAACAACAAAGATTTACTCGTATACGACCGGCAAGATTCGAAACGAAATCATCCGGTCGTTCTTTTTCTCGGAATTGAAAATGCATAGCATTCAAATTCTAAATCGAACGAATAGTTTTCATTTTCGTTTGATAAAATACTGATTTGAACTGACTTTATATTCTTCGTAGATCCATTCTTTCGGACTTTCCTGTCGTAACATTGCGAAATACTGATAAACAATATAAATCACTCGTTCCCATTGATCTGTTTCAAACGAAAGAAAGAAATAATTCATTCGTTTGAACGCGATTTTATGTTTACTTAATCCTTCGATAGTCAATTCTAAATCAACTGTGAAGAAATTAAAGCCAGGCGCTGAATTTTTCTCTCCAGAAACGAGTTCGATTGCGAGACCTAATTGTTTCAAATAGGATAACAACGAACCATCGCCTTCATGACCAATCAAATGCGACAGATACGCTTCAGGCTTAATGAAATGAATGTATTCTTCAAAAGTCTCAACGTAAAAATCAAATATCTATATGAATGATACATACATTACAATAATATAAGTCTTTATGGTCGGGTATAACCCAATTGATCGTCAAATGACGGTGTTCTTTCACGGGAACAACGTAACAAATCGTCTAAAATGACAATTTATTCGATAAAAAACAAACGAATCTTTCGAAAAAACGAACTTTTCGTTTGGCTTCGCTGTACGGATCGGAATCATAGTGTGCTTTACGTAGTTTTTTATTGGCAACATCTTTGAAACTTGTTATGACTAATGATTGTAGTTCATCCAATGATTCTGAAAATATCAATGTGTAATCATTGATTTTTAGTTTAGACAATTTTCGTTCACATACGATTGCCAAGTACGGCTAAACTCATTCGATTCGATGAATATTGTGCCTTATGAAAATCTAAGAGAACTTGTCGAATGTCAATGGCAAGTTGTTTGGGCGTTGTTCGTAATGATTCAGTATTTCCAATTGAAAAGCCTGAATACGGATGTTTGGGATCCGATGTGGATTTTTCCAATTGTGATATACGCCATGTATCTTTAAATAGATTTCCTTCGTACTCAGAATTAACAGCTTCTAATTCTCGATCAGTTGACGATGCAGCAAATAATGGTGAAATGAAGAATTGTGCGAAACTAAATGTAAATTATTCACAAATAGAAGTTTTGTGTTGCTTTTGGAAAATTCGATCTCTGACATACACATCGAGTGCTTCGGGCAATAGACTTGGATTGATATCGAAATAGTAATTCGTGTGATCGCCACTTGTAAACGCATTTGAATAACCACCGTTGCCTTCGATTAATTTCGAATATTCGTTTTCGCCGGGATACTTAAAAAAACCGAAATCATTCGATTATTCTTTGTCGAAATTCTTACTTTTGCACTGCCCATGAATAGCATATGTTCGAGAAAATGTGCTATGCCCGGCACATCTCGTGGATCAGCAAGACTTCCGATTGATACATCGAGTGCGGCAGCAGCTTTATCAATTTTCGGATGGCTTATCAGTACGACAAGCATTTCATTAGCAAGTTCCAATCCACGATAATTCCATGTGTCACTATCACTTTTTTTTATATTGTCAACAATACGAACTATGGATGGATCCGTTGATGAAACTTGTTTTTCAGATTCGATAGCCATGAAAATATGTTTTTATTTGAATAGACAATAAATCTCGGCGGGAAAGTTTAACGAAGAAAATGAATAAGTGACAATAACAAAAAAATGAGTCTATCCAATGAATGATCTATGTGTTCGTTTAACTTTTCTATGATTTCACTAATGATAGTATAGCGCCACATCCAACAAATTCTTTCGCGAACAATAGAGTGCGCTACACGATGGTCATTTCAATTTCGAAGCACGATTGCCCAATCGCAATTATACGAAAGTTGAATTAAAAAAAAAATGTATGTAGCAGTTTTTTTATCTTATCTATTCGTTTGTTAACTATTCAAGTGAAAAAATAAGAATGAGTTGGCAAGAAAAGGTTGAAAAAAAACAAACAACTTTAGCCGCATTGATTCCAGAACAATGGCGCATTCCTTCGAGTCAATTGCCGCCTGATTCGGAACGTTCAGTTATCTCATATATTGAAGACAATAATTTATTAACCGACGAAGAATTAACTATTACTAAATTAACTGTACCGGATTTAGTTAAAAAAATATCATCAGGTGAATTAACAGCTGTACAAGTGTGTCAAGCATATTGCCATCGGGCAGCTCTTGCTCATCAATTAGTTAATTGTCTTATTGAAATAGCTTTCGAAAGTGCATTGAAACAAGCTAAAGAACTTGATGAATACTTTCAAACTAATGGACGTACAGTAGGATTGCTTCATGGTGTACCAGTTTCACTAAAGGATAGTTTTCGTGTCAAAGGCTTAGAATCATGTATAAGCTATTCTGCTTGGTTAGGTACAATCGATGAAGATGAAAGTATATTAACTGAATGTTTACGAAAAGCAGGTAGATAGAAATGCAATTATGACACTATGAAATCGATTAGAAATATTTTCATACGATAGGTGCGATTATTTATGTCAAAACAGCAGTTCCACAAACATTAATGATTGGAGAAACAGTCAATAATATCATAGGACGTACATTAAATCCGTACAATCGTTTGTTATCATCTGGTGGATCAACTGGTGGTGAAAGTGCTCTTATTGCTCTTTACGGTAGTCCATTAGGTGTTGGTACAGATATTGGTGGATCAATTCGTATACCCGCAGCATTTTGCAATTTATTCGGTTTGAAAGGTAGTCATGGTCGTATTCCTATCGGTAATATTAGGAAGACAGCAGATGGACAAGATATTATAAATTCCATCTGTGGTCCAATGGCACATTCTATCGGTGATTTAGTTCACTTTGTAAAGGCAATTTTACAACAAGAACCTTGGAATTACGATCCGAAAGTAATCGAATTGCCTTGGAATGAAACAAGATACATCGAAGGTAAAACAGGACACAAAGTTTTTGGAGTTATAGCAGCTGACAGGTAGGAAACGTACGTATAATTTGATTGTAAATATATGATCCAGAAATTTTTTTAAAGAGTTTTTGGTTTCGATGGTTACGTCATGCCTCATCCTCCGATTCTTCGTGGAATTCAACAAGTAATCGACGCTTTAAAACAAGCTGGTCATACTGTTGTTGAATGGCAGCCATACAAGCATAAATATGCATCTGATTTAGCAACAAAAATCTTGTCTGCAGATGGTGGTGCTGCTATCAAACAAGTTCTTGCTTTGAATAATGAGCCTATTATTGACAATATTAAATCAGCACTCGAAGTAGATCGACCCATGTTCGATCTAGTCTCATTTTGGAAACTACAAAACGAAAGATATGCATATCAAAAAGAATATTTAAAACTCTGGCAACAACAGCAACCTCATATCGATGGTTGGATTTTGCCAGTGGCACCACATGCTGCTATCAGACATAATCAATATAAATATTACGGATATTCGACTATCGCGAACGTACTTGATTGGCCGGCAGTATCCATACCTGTGACATTTGCTGACAAAGAAAAAGATATCAAAGACATGCAATATCAATCTATGAATGAATATGATGCAGAAATTTATGGAGAATATGATGCCGATATTTATCATGGAGCACCCGTTGGAATTCAATTAGTAGGCAAACGACTTCAAGAAGATTATCTACTTGGTTTAACTGAACAGATTGTCGATGCACTTAAACATTCGACATAGATTTAGTTTTATTTAACGAAATTTTATATTTTTGTGAAGAAAATGCAGCAGGTTCAATCGTTGAAATCACTTCATCACATATTTCTTTTAAGATATCTTTGTTTTTCGGTATTGGATGAATACGATATTCCATCGTGTTCAAAATCTTGACGTGATTGTGTTCAGAATTGAATAATAAATATCCGATATTTCGAAAGCGTGGTTCTTGTGTTGATTCCATCAAAGGCATCATTTGTTCTTCATCAATAATTTTCAAACTGATTGGTACAACTGAAAATCGAAGAACATTTTGATTGATTTGAGTAATAGGTTGAGCATCATTCAATAGATCACTTGGAGTTTCTTTGAAAATAAAATTACTAATAGTTCGAAATTCCATTGAATCAGAATTGTGTATGGTTACATTTCGAAGTTCGTATAAATTATCCAAAAGAAGATTTGGTAATCGAATATAATTTTTCGAGTATATTTGTGAGACACGTATTTGTTCGAGATGTTTACTTTTACTAAACAATAGTGTGTAATATTTCGTCGAGTCTGTAATCAATTGACAAGTAAATTCATATTCGATTTGGTTCTTTTTCATTTTTGTAAATTTATGCTAAAGAAATACAAATTGAATTACGAAAGAGACTAGTCAATTGAAATTTACTTTTAAAATATTCATTTTTGTTGGATTTCCATATGAAAAATGAATAATCTGATCTGCTTTATCACTGACCAATGTTTTTAAATCACCATATTTCTTTGGAAATGACGGTTGTTCGATAAAATTAATATAACCAAAATATATCGTCAATTCAACTGATTGATTATTTTTATCACTGAGACCAGGTACGTCGTCGAGAAATTTAATTATTTTCTTTATGATACTACTTCGATCATAAACATCAGTTGAATTATTTTTTGCACGAACATTGTAACGTTTTGGCATCGCACGATCAAATATAATGTCACTATCGCTTCGAATAGTATTGTTTGCTATGAGAAAATTGAAATAATTTTGACTAGCAGCGGCCGTAACGAGAGATGGCAATGTTGAATCTGTGGATTCTTCTGCTTTCGAATTGACCAGAATGTTTGAACTATCGGAAAAAGATGAGATTTGTATACAGAAATGTATTAATTTGAGAAATGAGTGAAACGTTTTACTCTGATTGTGTTAGTCTGAGAGGAACCGGTGGTCGATTAGGGTTTTTAAATGGTTTTCGTACAACTCCAGCTCCAGTCCGTAAAGAGTTGTTCGATGTTGATCTAAGATTAGTAGTGATTAATGATCAGTCAAAAAAGATAAAGATTTGAATATTACGTTGTATTCGATGAATTAATCAAACCAGGTTGGTCGTTCGTTTTAGAAACTTCTTTCCAGGTATCTTGTTTTAACCATTTTTCGAATTCTTTGTCAATATCTTTCAATGTCACTGGAGTTTTCGTTTCAAAACAAGGCCTTTTTATCTGAATAGTTGTTGCATTTTTTGTCCAAATATCCAATGCTTTTCTATAGAGTATGCCCAAAATTTCAGAAGATTCATACGAATTTTGCTCATATTTTCTCAAAAATGTTGGATATGCGCTGCAATATTTATGTCGGTATGGTGCAATTTGTGCCTTGTCAATAAATTTTCCTGTTTTAGGCGAATCAACAGCCAATGAAAATAGTTCGGCTAATTTTTTACAATCATCCGCAAGTGAATGTTCAGGATGTTTATCAGCTACAACTGAATGCGCATTCGCAATGACGCCCGTCATTATACCAGCACTGAACGATTCAACAATATGTTGAATGATAATTTCGTGATTGATCATTGGTGCTGATGCTTTTTCTGCACCTTGGTAGGAGAGAGGCTCAACACATTTAGTGACTTTTAATTCATTGCCCCAATAGACCCAATATTGATCACCATCTAAATCGGAACCAGCCATTTCGTTCGAATGAGGACGATTACCAGTCGTAGGAAATACAATCACATCACGCATACATCGTGCTAGTTTATTATTTGCAACAGCTGTTAACACACGAACATCGCCTGGCCATAAACATGGATTCTTTGTTACGATTACACGACCTTCAAAAAGAGAAAACGAACGTCAAATTTCTTCGAAACAAAACAACAATTACCTGTAACAACTTTAAACTCTTGTTGATCAGTATACGATGAATCCAATACAGAATATTGAATGAAACATTCGCCGTATTTCAAAACACCTGTCTCATCAGCTACACCAAACATATTTCGACCGTCTGATGGTGGAATTGGTATACGGTTTGTTAGTAAATTTTCTTTCCTAAAAGATCAAACTTTCAACATAAACCATATTCAAATCAATCCTAACATTTCTCTCTTACGAAGATGCATATGCAAAACTTTTCTGTCCAGCTATATCAATACCACTCAATTGCTGCCTTTCAGGAACTTCCAATTGAGCAACAGTGATATTCTGTAGGCCAATAAACGCACCATCATGCGTACCTAAATCTTTCAATAAACGTATCACTTGATTGTTTAATGATAATGTCACTAAATAAAAGAATGACTTTCGAAAATATGCAAATAATAATGATTACTCGGTCGAGCATAATCACATATTTCTAAATCCCAATCGTTACTTTCGAATTTAATCATTGAGTCTCGAACATGAATGTAATAATCATCCAAAGTCGATTCAGGATCGATTGCTAACATGCCTTTACAACCGGCGACACGGATTTGATATGCAGATGGAATGTCTTCCTTCGGGAGTAAAAAAAAAAGAATTCAAATTTTGATTAATAGAAAGAAACTACTTTTCGAGATAATGGTAAATTCATTTTTTGAGCTACTCGTCCAGCTAAACCCAATGAAACCTTACCGACACCATCAGTGAAACAATATGGCCCTTTTTCGATGTCCGGTATTCGTAAGACATAATTTCTTGAATTATTTGATTTAATATCTTGCGCACTTTTTACTTCTTTTAATCGAATCTACGAAAACAGAACAATGTTTTATTTAGAAAACAAAAGCTCATATTTACTCCAATGGGTAATGTTCGAGAAAAGTATTGTCCTATTCGAGCAATATACGTTGCAATATTTTTAATTTTTTGAAATTGTCCGAGATGTTCATAGGCTTCGTTCATATCCTTTATTGTCGAAGGTAGACTAACATACCAAAAAGCTTGCTCTTTCATTTGACCAACACTTGATCCCATAAAAATAAATTTTTTATCCATGAAAATAATTCCATTTGACATCGAATATTTCAATCGTTTTTTAATATTGCTATTTATTTGAAATAAACGAGTGTTATCTTCATCGCGGAAATGAACAAGAAGAAATTGTTCGGGACCACCGAATCTAAATCAAATTGAATTAGATTTTTACAAATAGCTAATCGTTTACTTAATATTTCGTAATGCTCGACTACCGATTGACATTTCAAATGGCCGAAAGATTGTTGTCAATGGTGTCAATGTGCAAAGAGCTATTCGAAGTAATTTCTTATCTGAATCAAATCTGTCTTTGTCTCTTTCTTCTTTTTCTCTGGATTTTCTTATTTGATAATCGAGTTTTGTGCGAGTGAGATCATAACCATGATCGTTGGTTAATTGTTCAACAGCGAAACAGCATAGATCATAGCGTTCTTCAACACTCCATTCATTCCATTTCAATTCTTTATCTGTCAATTGTGCCCATTTATCACGAAAAACATAACCAAGACTGGTTAACATCGATAAAGCATATCGATCTTTATATGATGCATGATCAAAGTTGAATGGATTCGGTCGATTTTTATGGTTAGTTTTGTTAGTCCAATCAGCTATTTGAAATGTTGAAAAGTTGATTTCATATCGATACGGACGATCGGCTAGGAAATGTCGAAGAAAAGTCCATGGTGCATTTTCAGATGGACGAAATTGAAAAACTATATCACAAGAATTTGCTATGTCGTCGATATAACTGCAATATTCTTTATTGTCTACACAGATCCTTTTAAATAGATCGAAGGTTAAGTTTTTAGATAAAAATAAATCGAATTTTCTTACCGAACCGGTTTTTTCTCTCCTTTTTTAAAACCTCCATCATCCGATTTGACTTCCATTAGTTGATAGATTGATGGTGCATATTGAAGTGAAATTAAAATAAGAACACCAGCTGTCTGTTCATTTATTTTATTAATTAAAATATTTTTCTTTTGAATTGAATGAAATGGAATTGTGATTTGTATATCTTCGAATGTTAAATGTAAACTATCGTGAACTTTACTGGATGATTTAAATTCAGCTATAACCATTTGATTATTTAATGATGTATGTGAATAAAATAGATTGTACGATCGAAGTGATCCAAATTGACACAAGACTTTGAATTTTGAGCCTTGATGTGCGTGATTAGATGAACATTTCATAGCCAGTTTCGTGTCAAAAATATGTATATTATGCAATGGATCAGTTAAAATACCGAACCAAATGGGAGAATTAATATTGGGTAATATGACCTTAAGATTGTCTCGAAGTCTGTCGGCTGCGTCTCGTCTAAGTGAGAATTCAATCGAATCATTTCCATTTTCGCCGCATTTTTTTATTCCATTTTTATCAAAATTCTTCGATTTTAAAAATCTAAACAATAGAAAAACAAACACTCCTTGAGCAAAAGCAATCGTAGATTTCTATGTATTCAACTTTTCAATATTCGCAGCCAATTGTTCGCCATCGATTTGAGATGGAATATGTTTAAATACACACCAATGTTGCTCTGCCATATCTAAAAACATATACGTATATTATTTCGACATTGACCGAAATACAACTATTATCAACTAAAAGTATGTAATGATAAGTTTTTTTTTCCACCCAGACTGAGAAAATATATTAGTAAGCAAGAAAAATATCACGGCTCTTATCTGCAACTTGAATTCAGATAAACAAAGGTTGCCTATGAATCATTCTTTTCAACTCAAAAACAACAATTTCTATCTGTCTACTAATTTATTTGTTCATTTAAATTTAAGGAAAAAAAAAACTTCACACTGCATTCAGATATACAAAAAAATATGATTATTTATTGTGTTAATGTGTCAAGTGCTTGACGTAGATTAGCTTCACGATTTTTGATCCATTCGATATTCATGTTAACTTGAGCAAATGCTTGTTTACGTGATGATGCTCCTGCACCTGCTTTTGGAAAACGAGCGAGAAATTCATTCATCTAAATAAATTTAATTTAAGGAAATCATTTGTTTTTTGATCATTTGCTTACTTCGTCGAGATATGATTCTTTTTCAAACGATCGTGCAATCGAATTCACTGCTGTTCCTAATCGACGATTTTCCAGTCTGAAACTAAATATAAATCGAGAAAATACTTATTCGATGAAATAAACTCTTCATTTCTTACTATTTGACCAGTCGATCGAAATTATTTCTGTAAAAATCCCAAGCAGTTTGTCTTCCAATTGGTTGCCGACTCATATAAGCGATCATTGAAAAATAATCTTGCCGTTTTATTGCATGTGATCCTCGTACTAAACCGTCATTTAACAATCTACAAACATAAAACATTCTTATGCAAGAATTTTGCGTTTTTTGTTTTGTTTTTACTGATTCAATCGATCTTTATTCGGTGTCGAAGAAATAGCCAGTAATGATCGTGTTTGTTCTTGCGGTGAACTAGCAATTTTATAATAATTATACATCATTGTCCAATCGGTTTCATTATCGTCATTACTTAAATGACAAACATAAATTGTTGTTAAGAAATCGGCACCGATTCTATCGAAAATCAAATCAAAGTTTATCGAATAAAAACGAATATTTTAGTTGTTTTTTCACTTAATATCAACATCACTGCCATTAAAATATTCAATAGGAATAGATCGAAATAAAGAGCGAGCTTTGTCAATTGCATCTCTATGATCCATTCGACAAAGAAATGAAAATTTCAAGCCACTTAATAATCTAAAGCAAAATATTGATTTCAATGTTATTCAAACGTTCTCTTTTGTTGTTCTACTTTATATTGTGATCTTCAGTCGATTTCGTGTCGAGAATTTCATCGATTGTTGTCGATGACAAAACAATATGATTAATTGCAAAATTCTATTCAAAAAATAATTACAAAAGCTTTGAGGGTGAGGGTGTTTAGTTTGTTTTTACTCGAAATTTTGTCCACGTATCCGGCCGATATTCGACAATATCAGCAAGGATTTCCCAATGCCATTGAAATGTTCTCCAGATGACATATTGTTTCGTATTACTTTTCACTAAGGATTTCATTAAACGTAATGGTTCGATATAATCGATAATGCCTTTATAAGCAAGAAGAAAAGCGTCCTGAAGTAAATTGATTTTATCTTCGTCTGAAAAGAACTGATGAAAAAAAAAACAAGTTCAAACGAATTTCATTCGATTGATATTCACTGTTGGTTGAAGTTCGATGATAGATGAAAAACTTTGCCAAGGAGAAAATAATGTTGAAGTATATCGTGTGACAAAAAATCCTTGAAAATCACGGTTGCATTTGACCCATGTGTAGAATTTATCGGGAAAATATTGTGTCTCTTGTTGAGTGTCAAAGAAGAATTCAATGGTATCGTTACTTTGATCGATTAGATTTGAATCGGAAGCATTTTCTCCTAAAACACATTGAACATTGATTTTCCATCGATAGTCATTGTTCAATTTCGATGCATCGAGTGCATTTGAAATAATAAAACGTGATTGATTGAATGAAATTGTCGTTCCATTTTCATCGTTCATTAAATGAACTGTTAACATCGGATAGTTCGGTTCTTGTAACCAACTTTTCATGAATTCTTCTCCGCTAATATTCGTAAATAGATTATTATAGAATATACTTGGATTTCCAACATCGAACGCATTACTACTCAAGTAATCACGTAAACCATCACGAAACTTATCTGAACCGACGATTTTCTCGAGCATACGCAGAATACTTGCACCTTTCGAATAAGTTATCGAATCGAATAGACTCGTGATTTCAGCTGAATCTGTGACATTCTGTACAATAACTGCATGAGATGATGGTTTACCATCGTCCCACATAACTGGAATCAATTCGATAATCAAAGCTCCCATTTCCTTCAAATGAAAATCGTTTGAACACAAAAACTATTTCGTTTGCAATCAAATCTTTTACCATATTCCAATGAGAATACTTTTCAGTAAATGGTTTATACGATAGCCAAGTAGCCATGGCTTCATTTAACCAAAGATTATTCCACCATTCACATGTAACATAATTGCCGAACCCTAAAAATGAGATTTGACTTTTTTCTTTCTCTTTTATGAAATTCTTAATAACGTACAAAAATGAGCGATTTCATGAGCAATTGTTTCACCTAATTGTTGTTTTTGTGGAATAGATACGATTTTTTCATCAAACATTATACGATCTTCACGAAAAGAAACTAGACCCCAATTTTCCATTGCACCCGATGCAAAATCCGGTACAGCCAAAAGATCTGCACATAATTCAAAATCTTATTTTGCATCAAAATTTAAAAACAATATTTTTACCAGTTTTAGGTGGAACAGGTTCGGATGTATTGAAATATTCGCTATAAAATGCTATTGAATGCTGTGCAATCTCGAGTGCTAATGTCGTATGACCTTTACTTATCGGTCCGTGACGTGCCCATACAGTTATCTAACAGAAATTAATTGTTGAAAGACTTTTTTTTCGATTGAAATCAATCGATATGTTAATACTTGAGTATCATTATCGTTGTTGGACAATTTTCCATAGTTATTCGGTAGAATTGCCCAAGCAGCAAGATATGTACTCATGCGAAATGTATCAGCGAATACTGTACGAATAAGACCATTTTCAAATGTTTCTTCGATCTATTCAATACAGTTGAATGTTTTTGATGCAAAAAAATGTACGTACACTTGGAAAATTAGAAAGTGCGATTGTATTTTCTGGATGAACAATGGTGATTTTAAAGATTGCTTTGAAACTTGGCTCATCAAAACAAGGAAATGCTTTTCGAGCGTCTGTTGGTTGAAATTTTGTCGATAATAATTTTCTAATAACAAAACATTGATTTTGATTTTCAACATGTCAATCAATAACATAAACTATACCCTCGTTGTCGATTTCTATCCGTATATAAACTTTGATAGAAACCTAGATTACCATCGGTTAAATTAACGACAAATTTTTGTTTTAATTGATATCGATTAGGACTAAATGTTGCATTTTCTGATAGAAGTCGTAAACTAAGATAGTCACTAGGTAAATATTCTCGCATTGTTACAGGAAGATTAACTCCATCTTCGTAAAGCTCGGGTTGATCAAGTGACACCATTCGTTTGCCATGATAAATCAATTGATTAATTGGTTCTCGAAGTGTAAAATCAATGACAACCGAACCTTGAATTGTCGTATCATTCATACTGTAGCATGTGTATTCCAGTTCATATGTATGAACTTCGATTTTCGATTGCAAACGTGGATTACATTCATCTTCAATGCATTTCAATGCATCGGATTGTGGGTTTAAAGTAGTTAATGGGCGTGTTGTAATTTCGATGTTTTCTTCTGTGAACGGAGGTGCAAAACCATTTGTGATCAATAAGATCGAACAAAATACAACACCAGTAATCATCCAAGACATAACTAGATGAGAAGAATGTATATAATTTGTTTTTTTTTCTATCAAACGAAAGATAATGATTCTCTTATGCAGCTGTCGTCGTCGTCGTTGTTGTTGTTGTTGTTATTATCATCGTTGAGACCTATTAGAGAACTAATATAGTTTATATACTTTGAGATAGATATATAGATTGATCGATGGATGATATATAAAGATAGTCGAAGAAAGGTCTTCTCGGTAGATTGCGCGTCTCGTTTATTTATTCCTCTTTTTCTTTCTCTTGCGTTTTTTCCAATCAGCAAGAACTCAAGATTATTGAATATCTCGTTATAGAACGAGAAAACTAATGAATTCATTTTTTACGTTAAAAAAACTGTGAAATTTATTATGAAATTAATATTTTCTTGAATATTTATTTGTTTTCTTTGTGTCAAGTACTCGCTATTGCGTTATTTAGAGCTTCTGCTTTTCCATTATTAAGCCATTTGACATTCATTTCAACTTGTTCAAGAGCCAATTGTTGATATTGTGTTACAATCGAATATTGATTGAGAAAATTCTTCAGTTGTTGATAATAAAACTGATTCTCAAACGATTGTACAATATTCAAAATCAATTGATTGAATAGACGATTTGTTTCACCGAAACTAAATGAAAACACGATTTTTTATTCATCAATTTAAATTCGATACCGATCGATCAATGATTGATAATTTTGTCGATAGAAATTCCAGAGAATATCACGACCATTCGAATTCAGACTTATTGACGTGATTAGATCAAAAAATTCTTGTGTTTTAATTATTTTTGATTTTGTGCTCGACGCAGTTTCCAATAATCTAAAATATTTTCGATTGATTTCGAAACAGAAAAGTCTTGTCAAAATGTTTGTCTACGATTTCAATCGCCAGATTTCTTTTGCTGAGCCGAGTGCTCGTAGGAAAACAGTCCGTTGTTGAGAAGTTATATTTCGATTACTCGTTAAATTCTTCCATAAATATTCCCATTGTTCAATATGATTCGCATTTTGAATGTGATAATAAATAATCGTGGATAGGAAATTTTCATCAACACTAAGTATTTACAAAAAAATAAAAGATAATTTTCAAAACAACAAAGACAAACTCTATAGGATTAAGAGAATTGGAAAAATAATCCGAAGGAATTAAACGGAAATGATCGGTCGATTTTTGTAAAGCAGCGGTATATTGAACACGGCAGAGTAAATCGAATAATAGGGATTTTAATAATCTAAATTAGTTTGAAAATGTTAACGAGAGTTAGTTAGTGAATAAAAATTCTACTTTTCCTGATGATTCGTTCCACTAGACAAAATCTTATCAATATCATAACTAACCGGAAGAATAATTTGACGAGTTGTAAATTGCTAGATGATAAATTCAAATGAAGCTTTAGAAAAACAAGCTGATAGCATTTTGATTTCATACTTTATAATTCCAGAAGTATCCCGAATGTTCTTCGAGTTCGAATATGTAATTCCAATGCCAAATGAACACTGACCAAGGCAGGAGAGTTTCGTCTGTTTGATCAAAAAGTGTTCGTATAAAACGCATTGCTTGTTCATAAACATTATCCTGTTCATTATAGGCAAGTACAAATAAATCGTTTAATAAATTTGCTCGATCATTATTCGAAAGTAAATTCTTAAAAAAGCAAACAAACAATGAATTCCTACTCTTACACAGCAATGTTTTGACATACTTCGTGAAAAATGTAAAGTAACAATCGATATACTGCAGTTTTATCCGGTTCTTCCGATACATATTTTGTAATTAAATATGAATAGAAATTTTTATTACATTTTATCCAAAGATAATCTTCGTCAGGTAATTCAATAGTGTGAGTCGAAGAATTGAAAATAAATTTAAATCTTGATTCGATATAATTTGCAGTTACATTCCAATCACCATTATTGTCAAAGCCACCGACATCACATTCCATGTAGATCATCCAAGTTGAACTTTGATTCGAATCGAATAAACCAGAATAATGATTTTGACGAAAGATAATTGTTGTATTTCGAAATGTCTCGTTTCGAGCAAGTAATTCAACTGTAACTTGCGGATAATTTCGTTTTGTTATCCAAGATTCAAGAAATTCCTTGACCGATATTGTATCATTCAAAATAGTATCGAAATTTGAGTAGAATGTATTTAAAACAGTCGACAGATCTTTGACGGAAACTATACTTCGTACAGCTGATTGAAATATTTCATCTCCACTGATATGTTCAATTAAACGAAGAAGTGATGTACTTTTACTAAATATATTTATTGATGTTGTATCGAGAATTTGCCGATTCGAAGCTAAATTTCGATTGGAAATTAGCCAAGCACTTGGTTTGAAATCATCGATCATATAGGGAACGATTTCTCGTACGGAAAATTGTTCCATCAATTGAAATAACGGATAATGAATATCGATCATTTTATAAGCGAGATAAGACGAGAGAGATTTATCAAACCAAAGATTATCCCACCAATCGACTTTTGAAAACCACTAAACAAAAACTCTCGAGATTCATCAAGAAAAAACCTAAATTTATACAATTTGTAAAATATGTTCAACAAGTGATTTCGTTGTTGTTTGTAATCGTTCAGCAGAATTGAGACTTTCATCGACGGCAAGAAATTCTTCACGAAATGTTATGAAACCCCATGATGATGAAGCTTTTTCATCGAGAATTAAATCAGGTACACCAAGTAAATCTAACTCGAATAAAAAAAAATCGATTATTTCTTTTAAAAAAAATGTATTCGAACCGATTTTAGTTGGAAATTCTTCAATTGAAATATTGAGATAATCTTCAATAAATAGAAGAGTTTTTTCGATGATATCAAACGTTTGATTCAATTTGCCAAGTAGTTCAGGTCGTACCCAAATATTAATCTACATAGAATTTATGATATTTAATTAATAAAAATCGAACGATCGATCGATCAAACTCATTTACAGTCGTATTGCCAAATGTTTGAGTAATTTGATGAAATTCATCTGATGGTAAAATTGCCCAAGCAAGTGAATAAGTACTTAACAATGGTGTTGTTTCAAATGTTGTCGTAGAATTTTGTACAGACTAATATATAAACCAAAAACAAGATGTTATGCGTGATTAGTTGATAGAGAAAAGTAAAAACTGTACAAATTCACGAGTATTTGATAGTACAACTGTTGAATTTTGAGGATGTTCAAGTGAGAGAGTAAATGTTGCTTGCATGTTTGGCTCATCGAAACATGGAAAAGCTTTGAAGAATAGAAATAAAATATATGAATAAGAAAAAGCGATTAGTTTTACCTTGTCGCGCATGAATCGGTTGAAAATTTGCTGCTAAAACACTAAAATTGTGAACGATTGTAAATATTAGTTAAAATCAATTGAAATTTTTCTCGTTTTACTAGCTTATTTGACCAGCAGATTTCCAAAATAATTCACGGTAAAAGCCTGTTTGATCTTGTTGATTAATGACGCCTGTATAATCAATTACAAGGTCGATTTCACCTTTTGGAATAGCTGCAGGAGCGAATGAAAGATAAATCATATCATCATCTGATAGATAAGTTATATTTGCCGGATCGAAACTAGTATTCGTTAATTTAGCTTGGATAATATTCAGATTTTTTGCATGTAAAACAAGATAATCCGTCTGATTCGAAATATCTATGTGAATTATCACTTGTCCATTGAAAATAATCGCAGATACATTTTCTGAAACCAATGTAAAACAATCAAGACAAGCAACTCGTAGTTTATAATCAAGAGGTTTAGCAAATATTGGCAAACGCCACGAATCATATGGCCGCGTACGATTCACCCACGGATCAGCCGTTGTCGTTCGTTGTGTTGTCGATACAGTAGTGAGAGTAGGCCGTGTTACAGCTACCGTACTCACTGTACTTCGTACTGTTGTTGATACAGTAGTTGAAGTTGAAGTTGAAGTCGTCGTAACAATACACATAGGTGGAATATCATCACATTGATCAACATTTCGAATATATCGTCGATGAAAATCAATTTCTGTTTCGGAAAGAATTTCCGTGTATGTTGTATCACAAGATATTGTTTGATAATGAGATAGCAATGATTGTAGACTAATCAAACAGCTAATTGCTAGAGTAGCAATCGCAAGCAATTGCCATACTTTCAATTCGATAGAATTCGTTGTTGTCTTCATGTTCGAAATTGAAAAATAAAATCCAACAGATTACAATCCATTATCTCAGATTACATGTCATAAAACTTGCCTAGAACTATTTCAACAATGATTATAAAATTTAACTACTGACTGATAATAAATTTTATACGATTTATCGAATTGAGTATGTTTTGTAGTACTGCCATCTTTTGAGAGAAAGTTTTCTTGTGATTTATTCGTTCTTGTCGACCAATATTTATCGCAAGAAAAAGAACAATTAGGTTAGGAAGAGATATCACATTCAAATTTAGTATTGACTGACTGCATATTTAAGGTAAAAACAGACGTTGTTTGCCTAATGAGTGAGATATCATCAGCTGAAAATAATCAAACTTCGAATTCAATAGAAGTATATTTGACTATTTATTATAAATAAATTTTCTACGAATTTCTATTCATCCTAGACTAATCAATTAGAAATCGATTCTTCAACTAGATCAAATACGAATAATGAAATATCTCAAACACAAGCCAATGATTCTTCAGTAAATAATGTCATGTCAAACTTATCTGTGCACGAAAATCGATCAAATTCAAACTATTCTTATCCAAGATCGAATCGTCCATATTATCAGCAAACACGTGTTGCACAAGCTGAATTAACTGCATTCACACAGCCATTAATGTCAATTGAATTTCCATATTCACCAACTTCGTATCAACCGAGAAATTATTATTCACGGAAACCACATATGCAAAATCAACAAACAAACGTTCCAACAACAACAACAACAACAATACAGCCAGCATATTATGTCGATAGTTTTCAATCGAATTTTTCAGACAAATCATCTTCTAATACTCAAAATGATAATAATAGTAACACGAAAACCAAAGTAAAACATGTGACTTTCGAAGAACCGGAACAAGTGAAGTATGAGCTACTAATAGTTTACTGAAAATAAGAATATTCGATAAAAATATTTTATTTCAGCGAAAGATACGACACATATTCGAATCCATATGAATATTATCCAATACAGTCTTGGACAAATTATTCTTCGACTTATCGAACTCCACGTCCATTCAATCGATATAATTCACCGCAATATTATAATTATTATCCAATGAATTTCAATCAAATGCCCACCACACGTTCTCATAGATTGAATCCAATGTCACCTTCATGGACGTGAGTTTCTTAAAAATCAGCTTCAGTTCTACTAGCAGGTGTATCTAACGTAGAAGAAAGATTTTCACTGATTGTTTGTTCGGTTTGTGATAGAGTCGAAGATGATGTACTAGATAACTGTTCATATCCGTTTCGTATGAGATTAGTTGTACTACTTATTTGCTTTTCTTTGATACAATCGTGTAAGATTTCAGTAAAGGAACTAAATATTTCCATACTTAATATCAAGAGAAATATTATAATAAATAGAATTTCATGAGTTCTATTATAATGTAAGGCAATTGCTGATGTTGACGGCGTAGTTTTCAATATGATTCCAAACTGAGCATAATAATCAGGAAATGGATACATTTCAAAGAGCAGAAAAAAAAGAATTTTCTTTATTTAAGCGCCTATGATTAATTTTAGACCGAATTCGTATTATACCAATTCGCAAGTATCTCGGACAAGACGACTCTATGATCCTAATGAACCGAAAGTACAACCAACATTCGAATCTCAAGATTCATCAAAAATAGTATCAACAGCAATAGAACCGAAAACTAAACCGATTTCTGATCAAGAAGAATCAGTTTTCACAACACAGTCGAGTCCTTTACATCCAATTACTATTCTTCGTAGACCAGGTTCAGAAACTGAAGTTTCTTCATCAACAGTTGAAAATGAACAATCGGAGAATATTCCAACATTTCCTAGTCATGAACTTTTATCAATTCTTCAGAGTGCAAACTGTATATCTTCATTAAATGAATATTCACAACAACAAAAATTTCTATTAAAATACGATTATTCTTCGAGCTCATCTTCTTCATTTACTTGTACACTTTCGATCAATAATCACGCATTTCCATCATCACCTCCGTGTTCATCGAAAGTCGACGCTCAAAAACTAGCTTGTGATCAAGTCTTACGCATTCTCTATCGTAAATCTTGTTTAAACGATCAATCATCTTTCACATTCTCTGATAAACATGATTATATTGCACATCGATCGGTATCAACATTTCATGAATTAAATATGAACGATTTGCTACTCGGTCGAAAGACTTTAGCTTGTATGTTAATGGTTACGAATAATCAATTCGAACAAGCACGTGTCATCAGTATAGCAACAGGAAATACGTGTTTAGATGAAATCAATCTTAGTTACGCGACTGATGGAAGTGTTTTACATGACTGTCATGCTGAAATTCTTGCACGTCGTGGTTTAATTAAATTCTTTTTTGAACAAGTTAAACAAGCCAAAGAAAATCAATCGTCTATATTTGAATATAATTCAACTATGAATAAATATGAACTAAATGAAAATATAACATTTCACATGTATATCTCATCATTACCATGTGGCAATGCATCAGTCAATCTCCCAACGAATTTTCTTCGATATAAACAAGGTCAAATCGAAGGTACACAATTAGCATCGACAAGTTCAGTTCAATATCCAATTAAATCATGCAGTGATAAAATTCTTCGATGGAATATCTTAGGTATTCAAGGTGGTCTCTTAGTTAATTTATTAATCAAACCGATTTATCTTGAAACAATAACGATTGCTTGTGAGGCAACATTGAATCGTGAACGTTTACAAATATGTTTATGTGAATATTTGAAAGATAATCTAGCATCATTACCTCAACCGTATGAAATCCATTGTCCGGAAATTGATTGTCCGAAACTAAAAGCATTCCAACAAGAGAGACAAGTTGGTAAACTTCAAACGAATGCATTTGCATGGAATACAACACTTAATAATCGAACAGAACTATTAGAACCAATGACAGGCAAATTAAAGTAAAAATCTTTTCGTTTCCTTTAGAATATCATTTGAAATTTTGTTCGATTAGGACTAGTCGATCAATGTCCATTCTAAGTAAACAAAGTTTCTTTCGAGATTTTCAAAATCTCTCGTCGAATCAATGTTCGACCTATTATCAAGCTAAACAATTGAATGAAACCTATGTTCAAGTGAAGAAATTAATTTCCGAAGCTTTTGAAAAAAGTTTATCTGATTCGGATGTATCGTGGTTGAGCAAAAGTGCTCAACTCGAACAGTTTTCAATCGATTAATTTCTTATACGAGAAAAAATATTGATTCAAACAGAGAAGCAGAGCGAAGCAAGATTTAAATTCACAGAAATTATACGCCATCTTTCTTCTCTGATTAAACGAAAACCATGAACCAATATTTTTTCTTTTCATTTCTTTTTCTAAAAATGACCAATTGTATTCAGAGTATCGATCGATTATTCTGAAGTCTGATGAAGAAGTATCGTCTAGTTTTGTTACTATTGTTCCTTGCTATTCTTTCGAAGTAAATCCATCGTTTTCCATAGTCTTTTTTCTTGAAAATGTGAATTTTTATCGAAAAAAAGCCAAACTTAAGTCTTTCGATTATGATTTGCTTTGAAGAGTGTTGTTTTTTAGATGCTAAAAACATTTCTTCGACCATTACAAGCTCTTCGAGTTGTTCATATACCCGTTCGAGTAAAAATTTTCTTTTTTAATATGATTTTCTTCAAAGCATAATCGAATGTTTCTTAGACAACGATCGTTGTCGAACGTGTACATCCATTAACAAAACTACGTCCAGGAGAGAATATCTATGATTACAGTAAATACAAATATACCGATTTTCAGTATCGAGTTATCAAAGATACTGATGCAGAAAAATGGGGAAATATCGATGTAATTTTAACGGATTATGTCGAAGGTAAAAAAGAAAAGTTAAATTTCGAAAATAAAACCGATATTCTTCATCGAATGCGTGTAGGCGTTGGTTACAAGGGTGAAATTGTGAATGTAACACGTGAAATGGCCTATACAGAACTTCTTCCAACACAACTAGCACTTTATCCAACACCAGAGAATGTTGCCTTATTTGAAAAAGAAAGAAAATCATTAGTTGATCGACCTCAAATTTCACCATTCGTGAAGAAATGTCGAGATTATTTACAAACAATTGTTCTACAAATACCAATTAATATCAAACATAAAGAATGGACACTAACAAGAGATAATATTCGTATTGCACTTCGACGTATTGTAAGAGAAAAATAAACTATTTTATTTGGATTTTCAAATATGTGAGGGTGTATTTTCTGTTTAGAATATCATGTGTGATGAAGAGGCGATTTTATTAGACGAAGGTTCTATTAGCCAGAATACGTACAAACCAGGAGAAGAATTTAATGTCACGTTGAAAGTATGTTCTCATATAAACTAAGATATTTTGTAGGTGTTCTTGTTTAGATTAATCCACTCGTGGATGTATCGATCAAATGTGTGATTATTCCGGTTGATAAAGCGAAATTATGGGATGAATATCAATTATCAAAACGACGATCGAAAACATAAAGATTTTGTTTGTTTGTTTGTTTTTTTTGGAAAAATACAGAAAAAAAGTCGTTGTTTGCCGTAATTATCGTCACGCTGTACTTATTAATAAGAAGAAATTCATAAATCTTAAAAGATTGTTGTGGCTACGCATAGATCAATATGACCTTTGAATATCTAGTTCTAATAATCATTAAAAAACATCTGGATATGAAAAATTAATGACGAATGACAGGAGAAATTATCTCAAAATAAAACTCAAACAATATGCAATTTCATTCCAAAGATCACCGACGAACATATGGGATATCAATTATCGACTAATAGACATTCATTATAGATTTCGTTTTCGATTTATTTATAGATTATTTAATTATAAAACAATAATAGAATACCAACTATATAAATATCAAAAACCTTGTTGTTCTTCGGTTGATATGTTACAAGAGGAAAGACAGATATGTTTAATTACATATTTATTTTCTCATTTAAAACTATCTATCAACTCCTAAATACAGCTATAAAAAAAGAAAACAAACAAAATCCAGGGAGAGAACAATGAATACGGAAATTAGAATTATGATAGAGGGTATATTGAACTAACGATGAAAATCTAGGTCAGTAAATTAATAATGATTAAAGAAAGCATAGACAGCAATTGGATACATGATTAGGATCATCACTTCGAATATAATCGAGAAATAATTTCTTGGCTTCCTTTTCTTGAAGATTATCGCCTTGAGCAATTTGTGAAAATGATTTGTCGGCTGCATTTTTATCAACACCGAAGAACTCGCATGTCTTAACCCATTCTTCTCGTGCAATATGACCATCATGATTAAGATCGAGCATATTAAATGTTGTATCAATTCGATGATTTAATTGTTTTATTAATTCAGGGTTTTGTCCAGGCGTTCGTAATTCAGTGGCAAGACGTCGATGAAAATCTAACCATTCCTCTAGAATAAATTTTCTCGATTGTAGATCGATCTGTTTTTTTTGTCCTAATATCAATTGTTTACCTAATGTCACTTTGCCATCGTGATTGGCATCGGCTCGCATAATTTCGTCGCAAAGAATTTTTCGAGCTTCGGCATATTCTTGACGTCGTTTGGTATCACCTTGTCCGACGAGTGACGAGAGTTTATCAGCAAGAATTTCGAAATCGAGTGGAGTGATTTGTCCATCTTTATCAACATCTTTTCGAGGCAATAAAACAAAAAAATTGCATTTGAATATTCATTCGAATCAGTTATTTACCATATTGATAAAAAAGACGTTTCATTTTATCATTCCAAAATTCGTTTAATTGTGTTGCCTAAACATTTTCATTGAAATATGGATACAATCGATGAATTCTTTCTTTCTTGTCTTACCATATTACTTCTCGATGATTGGAAAACCGACAGATAGAGAACCAGATTTTAAAAGACTCTATTTATACGAAAAAAACAGACAACACAAGAGAGAAAGAGAGACAATACGAGCGCGAGAAAATAGCTGTCAGGACTTTTGTCTCTCTCTATCTGCCTTCCATTTATCTTCGTTCGATCTGTTGAATCGATTAAGCTATGATACACGTTTATACGAAACATAATTCACGAAAAGATACACAACGTTGATGAATTTATGTTTTCTTCGAATAAATTTCGAGGTTTTTTATATCGAATTCTATACATATATCTTCTGGAATTCTTGTGATAGAAAGCAATTAGAAAGAAATTTCCTTCCATCTATAATAATCAACATTTACAAAAAATCCCAAAATACATATTTGCCCTTTATGATAAAGTAATAAAAAAAAGTAATTTTCCTTCGAAAATCGATTCCGGATCACTAAGCAATAACGAAAGAGCGTTTATGAGTGCTTCATCTTAATTTTCAAATGATAATTTTGGTTTTATTTTAAGACAAAAAATATATAATATATGTTTGTTTGTTTTTCTCTCCTATTTCGAGAGGTATTTACATACGAACACAACAATAGCAGAAAAAGAAACTAGAGAGAATTATTTGAAGTTCTGTAAATTTAATCTGAATCGTCTTCGATTTCTTCTCGACTCTTTGGTGCTTTTTTCTTGGGCGATTCTTTTGGTTTGGATTTTTTCTTCGAATCATCAGATTTCTTTTTCGATGAAGATTCCGGTTTCTTTTTCGACGATGATTCTGATTTTTTACGTTTTTTAGGCGATGAATTGCTTCCATCATCTTCATCATCAGTTGAATTAATCGATGCATTACTATCATATTCAAGTGCATCGTCTTCTTCTTCGCCGCCTTCGAAATCTTCGTCATCTTCTTCATCATCTTCACTGTCGTCCTATAAAATCGAATAGATTCTGTTTTTCGAAGAAAGAAAGAGCAAAACGTTTTTCTTACATCATCATCCTCGCGTTCTTGACCTTCATTTTGAACATGTTCTAAGTAAACATCACGATCTTTATCAACTGTATAATTAACCTTTTTATCCTAGAATATAAAAATAAATTCGAAACTCAAGAATTCCGATGGTATTCTTCACATACCCAATTGGAACTAGCAGCATGAATACGAAGATCTTTCGAATCGAGAAAGTCTGACATCGGTTTTGCTTCTTCTCTAAAAAAATTTCGCATTTTTCACCTTGAAATTCATTCGCAAACGTCAATCTTACTTGTCAATATTGCCGAATACTTGCGAATTTCCATTTTTTAATTGAATTTCAAAGTCAAATGTTCGACCTGTTGCTGTATTCGAACGGTTGAATCCACACGATGCAATATCATCATGATGAATATACATCGGCGGTTTCGTTATATAAATAAAGCCACGTTCGAGAGGGTACAACAATCCAGCTGATGCTTTATATGCACAACTGACACATTTAGCTCCGCTTTTGCTAAAAGAAATCGAAGATTCGTTGTTTTCGAAAGTATTGGCTTTGATTTTACCTCGTAAATGAGCCGGGTACAGTGATACGTTGTTCAGTAATTGCACGAAATAGACGCGAGACAATGTCGTGATAAGGTCCTTGCAATTTCTTTTGAAGATTGTTGCCGTATTTTTCTTGGATTTGTTCGCTGAAAAACAAAAGAAAATAAGAAAAACAAAGTCGAAAGTCGAACAAGTTGATCCTACGGCGTCAAAGATGAGATTTCGACTGATGTTTCTTCGTCTTTTTTGAAACCGAATATAATGTATTGATAACGTGTTTGACCGTGCTTAACTGGCGGATCCAAACTGAGCTGAAAGGAAATTCAATGATCTCGTGTTGTCTCAAAGTCATTTTTCTTTTACCACAAAGTACATCTGTCGATTGTCTTTATGCGGAAGAAGAAAACCACGTGTAATTTGATTGTAAGGAATTTTGTAATCATAAGATTTGCCGTGCAAATCGAAAAATCCCGGATAGAATCGTAGTTCATGTCGACCACTAGAGAAATGTTGAATATAATAAAAAATTGAAATTCATTTTCAAAAAGTCATACCGTGGTACAAGACAATTGATATCTGATAAACTGCAAATAGCATCGCCAGCTTTGGCTGTTAAGACAGCAGCACCTTTCATAACATTTTGATGAAAATCCTAATGAAAAACATTCCGAAGTAAGTTCTTGTTTTGACTAAACGCATCTCGTACTTCGACAGCATCGCCATCGACATCTCCTTGTGGAACATAGAATCGTACTTCCATGAGCGACACCTTTGCATCTTCAGCTTGATGAAATTGTAGAGTAACTTCATTTTTTCCTTTGTTCGAATTCGAAACATTTTTCAATGGAATTTCGAACGCTTGTTTATTATCGACTTCGAATGCAAGATTGCCAGCTAATTAACATAAAAACATTGATCGTATCTTTCGAAACAAGAAAAATCTTCTACCTGCAAACGAAACTTTGCCTTTATTCCAACCATTGACAGCCATTTTTTGTGTTTCAACATTCTTTCCAAAATTAATCGTCATGAATTCTTTCAATCGTTCGAGATCCTAAACAAACAAACAAAGATTTGTCTAATTTCTAAATTAAATACGAACTGTGTCTTTGAATCCATCGTAACGAAATGAGGTATCATTTTTACTAATAAATTTTAAACCATAACCACGCGAACGTTTCATCCATTTGATTGCATCGATTTCGTCCTTGTTGATTGTCTCGACTTTTCCTGTACGGAGATTTTTGAATACAACTGACGCTGACGTCAATTTCAATCGGCCGGGATTCTAACGACCAATAAAATCAATGAGATTTCGGAGTTATTTCATCGAACTTACTAGAACACCACGATTTTCTTCGTAAACTTCATCGAATTCCATTGCAGACATGATTCAAATAAAAAATCTATTCACGTTCGAAGGTCTTGTAAGAGATACTAACCGACTTCAACGAGCGAATGAAGACAAATGAACGATACAAAATCGAATATTCTCTTTCTTCTTTTTTGTGTAATACTTTGACGTGAACTAATTTTCTCATTGGATCAGAAATATATTCGAACTTGTATTGAAAACACAGAGTAACAGAGGTCGCTTCAGATCAGCATTTGAATCCGATCCAGGTCACGAAAAAAACAAAGAAACATACAGCCTCGGTACAAAATCCAATCTATTCAATTATACGCTGACCCCGTTGGTGTGACTTGATAAACATAGCTTTCGTAGTCATCGATCCAGGCTGTAAAACATCAACTTCGCATTCTTTTGTCTATTGATTGCTCATCAAATTAGTGAGAATTCAGCTGTTTCTAATGAAAATATCTCTAGCATAGTTTTGTTATCATTAAAATGTTTTGTTATCGGACTGCTGACGTCGATTCTTCGCGTATGATCATCTGCGTCAGCAGGAGAAAAAACAAAAATGGACCACAATTATAACCCATCTCACTCTCTCTCTCTTTCTCTCTCTCGTTTTCAGTATCAGTTGCAATGACGCACACGAATTTTGAGAGATAACCGTGTATATATATAGATCTGTGCTTTTTTTTTGCACGTCGAAGTAAATTATCTCTTTTCTTACTAAACTAACTAAATATTGAAAAAACAAACTACTCGGTGCACCTTGTTTCTTTTCTTCGTCGGTACTTTTTTCTAAAGCATTATTAGTAATCATCATCGTTTTCTTAGTTTTTTTTTCGGCCGTCTAGAGAAGCAAATTAAAAAATTAGAAAAAAATAAGTAATCAAGAACAAGACGATCGTAAAACGAGAGTCGACGCCGATTTTTTTTCTTTTTCTTAAATAGAAAAGAAGACGAAGAAAAAAAAAGTAATTTTTTCCTTTCTTTTAGACATTCCTAATACTCAAGAGAAAATTACATAAATAAATCGACCGTTAAAATCTCAGTGGACAAGCAAAAATCGTGTCAATTAGGTTGGTAAATGAATGAACGCAGAAGCAAACAAAAAAAAGTAGCAGTTCACATCAACGTTCTTTTTTGTTCTAGAGGTAAATAGCCTATCGTATCAATGTCAGAACAGACTCTCAATTTCACACAATTAGTTGACACGTTTCAACTATTCGACAAGAATAAGGACGGGTGTATCAGTGCAAATGAAGTAAATCAATTGCTTTTTTTTTATTAAAAAAGAAAAAAACAAATGTAGAAAATTGTTTTTCTCATAGCTTCGATTAGCTTGTGAACAACTTCAGATGCCAATTAAAGACAATCGATTACGAGAAATCTTTCAAAATCGTGATAGTATTCATTTCGATGAATTCTGTCGAATAATGCAAGAGGTCGGCCAACAACCGGCCGATGCTTATTTCAAAGAAACATTTCGAGCTTTCGATAGAAATTCTGATGGATATATAACTGTGAAAGAAATTAAAAAAACCATGAAAAATCTTGGCGAATCGTTGACTGATAAGCAAGCAAAAGATATGCTCAAAGCTGCTGATACCGATGGTGATGGACGTCTATCCGAAACTGAATTTCGTAGTCTATTTGATTATATTACTCAACAAGTATCATCGCCACCCGTATCGCCATTGCCTGGAGCCCTCAATAGTGACGGGCAAAAACGAACTAGCAATCCATGGAAAACAACAACGGAATCGCAAACCTAAGTTAACGTACATATCCATATATATATATATATAAATATAAATAGTCTTCTAGCCAGATTTTTATTTATGAATATGTTTTTCTGTAATTTTCATTTTCTTTTCTTCTTCTTCTTCTTTAAGTATTCGAAGAAATACAAAACAGTTATTTGATATTAATAATGATTTTTTTTTCTTCTTAAAAAGAACATTTTCAATGTAAAAATCAAAATGAAATTAGCTGAGCAAAACCAAACTGATAACATTGAGAGGAAGAAAAATCTATGTCTAAATTAATAAAATCCACGCACAAATACGAAATAAACGGAGAAAGAAAATAATTATTCAAAAAGAAAACGACAACAGAGAAGGAGAAGAGAGACAGCTCTATTGCACAAATAAACAGCGCGATACAGATGAGGATTAACAGAGATCTTTTTTTTTTCTTTTATAACAAAACATAACAACAAATATAGATTTGCGTGCATAGCCTATAAATTGGAAAAACAAACCAACCAACCACTACTAAAATCTATTTTTGATATAAATGAGATGAGAGAACAGAACAAAGAGAAAAGAAACGAAAAAGAAAAACGAACTCGCCGATAACAGAACAATAAGGCCTAGATTTAATGTGGTGTATGTGTGTATTTTTTGTTTTGTTCCTAAAAACTAAATTTAACGAAATGAAAAAGAAAAACAAGAATAAAATAAAATAAAATAAAACGAAAGATAAAGAATATGAAGAACGAGAGAAGAATAGACTCAAATGAAGAAGCCTTGTCCGTATTACGGCATTGATTGCTTCTTTGAATATGCATAGCACCCGTATTGTTTCGATTTCATTGACAAGAAATACTAAATGGTAATGCAACGAAAGAACAGATGTGCTAGTCATCATCACCTAGAACAAGAAAATCTAGTGGATAGTAATTGTTTTGTAACGATTTTACCTATGATTGTAGAATAAAATCTGACTTGGAAGACGATGAAACAGGCACGTACATGATAATACAATGTTTAGAAAATAGATCTGGATTTTTCGAGAATTATTATTTAAAGAGACATTTCATATGAATATGAGTAGGAAAAAATAAATATGTATATAGAAGTAAAACAATAAAGAGATCTAAATCATAGAGAAAGAACAAAGATCGATCGTGTTTGATGTATTCACATTTAGTTTTCAACGTACAATTTGTCATTCAGATCAATCGATCTAAATTGTTTGTGTGTGTGTTTATGGGTTTTGTATTTGTTTCAAACCATCATCAAACATCTTCGAAAATAGAAAATAAAATATAAACTAATTTGAATATCAGTTGTCTACCTGTACAAGATTTGGACATGAACGAATATGAGCAAGAATACTATTGGACAAGAAGTTTTTGATGAATTATTGTTTAACATATTCTAAATAAATCAATCAATATTCAATTATAAACTATCTATTCAATGCAAAAGCATATTATTTAGCAAAAGCAGACTAGTTAGCATCGATTTAGAATATCATGCAGACACACACAACACGTTCTTTCTTGAATATGATAGTTCGTCTTTTCTGTTGATTTTCAAGAAAAAAGTATATGTATATAAAGGTCTTATTTAAGTCATAAGTACAAAACAAGATAGTAAATACATGAACTATGCATTTTATCTAAATTGTATGTACGTTAAATATGTAGCAGAGAATAGAAGAGATAGATGTAAGATAATAATTTGATTTGAAAAGAAAATGTTACCTTCGAACACTTTGTCCATATTCAAAAACTAAATAAAAATCAATGTAAGAAAATTCGTTTGCAGATAGAAAGAAAAACAAACAAAAAATATATCGAATTTATACGTACCAAATCCGTAACAATCAATTCGTGTGACAGGTTTATTTGATATACATAAAGCATCATGAACTGGCGACAATGTTTGACGATTTCTACAGTAAACATGACGTGTTTGTTCGCCACGATTACAATCCGATGAACACTAGAAGATAAGACAAATAATTTCATATGAATAAAGACAAAAAAATGATTGAATATGAAAGTACTTTCGACCAGGGTTCGACATGCCAAATATAAAAACTGTCACATTCGCCCATATTACACGACAATCGAGTTGTTGGTGCTCGATACGGATCGCATTGATTTGAATAATTCGTTTGTAATAAATATCCATTATTGTTTATTTCATGACATGCTATACCTCGATATTCAATGCCTGTACCACATATCGATGAGCACTAGAAAACAAAAATCAACAAGTTTTATCAATTGAATTTTGTCTCATTTGCTTTTACCGATGACCAAGCACTTGTTGCCCACATAGGTGAACAGATCTTTTGAAAACATTGTTGAACACGATTCGGTTGAGGCAGATGTCGACAGAAACGATCGGGTATGATACGATTTCGAAGTATAGCTAGACAACGTATAGTTCGATATTGTTCCCCAACACCACATGGAACATTACACTAGAAAATGAAAAAAAGAAAGAAAGAAAATAATAATATAGTAAGTGAAAAGTGTTTCGTACAGATGACCATGGACCAACATCCCATTGACGACGACGACGACCACCACCACGACCACGGATGCCGCCGATATGATTTCGTGTTGAATTAAAGAATTGCGTGATGATACATGATTGTGTATTACACACGCGTTGATTCTGTGGTCGAATGAGATCTCGACATAGATAATCACTGACAATTTGTCGAGTTGAACTACTAGCAAAAGTACAACGAGGAATATTTTCTTGATAACCTCCATTGCACGTCGCTGAACACTAGAAAATCGAACAAGCGAATTTCTTTTATAAATTTGTTTTTCTTTCGAATGAATTCGTCTACTTGTGTCCATTGATCACTTGAAGTCCATGAATAGCATTGGCGATTTTGACAGATCTCTTCCGATATCGGTCGTGTTAAGTTTCTTCGTTTGCTTAAACACCATTTATTTTCTACCATTTGTCCTGTTACTTTTCGATGACATGTTACTTGGCGAGTTCTTTTGCCTGTACCGCATTGACTGTCGCACTGTTAGATACACATAGATAAAACCATAGGGATTGATGGAAAATTTTAGAGAAATAACTGCTGCGAATAAATATGTATGTATGTTCTTTTTTGAGAATTGTGACAGTCGTGTGGATATGCGGTGTCGAATACGATCGAACAAGAAACAGATTCAAATGAAAAGCACATTCATTATCTGTATTCTTCTCATAAAAATCTGTTTTTGACAATGAATGTGATTTTCAAATAAGAACAAAAACGACAACATGGACATCATATTCAAGAAAATGACTGGAATATAGATATACGAGTATATCTAGCGAGCCGTTTTTGAACGTGTATGTGTGTGTGAGTGTGTATACGTTTACATGCACGTATTCGAAAATGATATATCAAAAGAGATCAGCAAAAAGAAAAGAAAGAAAAATCATCATTATTCCCGAGCTATGATTCATGCAGGTGTCCGAAGCTTTAATTTGTAGGTGTTTTAGCTCTACGACGATTATTTAGCAAATTAAGACAAAAAAAAACTCGATGAGATAGAGGTACATGCTAAGAATTCGAGCAGCAAACCGATTTCAGAGGTCAAATATTTACCTCGGACCAATCACTGGTTTTCCATTCGACACAACTTCGTCGACATACTCGTCTTGCAAGAGGCTTTGACAGATGAGGTTCAGCTAGTTCGCATTCGCTTGAATTCAATTTACGATTCGGCATCTGACGAGTAAAACAATTCAAACCAAAACCAAGTTCAATACCACGACCACATTTAACTGAACACTAGACAAACAAACGGTTTATTGATTCGAGATTTTTCGTTTTTGAAAATTCAATTTACTCCAGTCCAATGTGCAACACGCCATTCAACACAAGCTGGTATTGGACAGACACGATTTAGTATTGGTTGAGGTTGATGATTTGTACACTCCCATGTTGGTAGAAGTCGGCCAGTCATTGAGTCAATACATCGAATAGTTCGCGTTTGTGCACATGTGTGTAGATCACACTAAATATCCAAATTAGGATTTGGTTTTTTTTGTTGTTGTGTTATCGAAATCAAACCTGTGACCAATCACTTGGTATCCAAGTCGCTGATGATTGAGATTGATAGTTAGGTGCACCTTGACCTAATAGACAAGGAAGCATATGGCATTGAGCCGTTGTCGATGGCCTATTCAAGCCATTGCATTTTTCTGGTGAGACCATTTCTTCACGATTTTTACACATTACTAAACGATGTTGCATGCCTGTTCCACAAGTGACTGAACACTAATGAAGAGAGAAGAAGAAAAAAAGCCATTTTCTTTGACGAGTCAAGAATAAAAACTAGATATGTACCGGTGACCATGGTTCAGTAGCCCAAACAGGACATGGATCTAAATGACATATCTCATATTCGATTGGTTTTCTTGGTAATTGTGCACAAAAATGATCTTCATGAGGACGTTTGCTTAATGTATCGACACAATGAACTTGCCGTACACGACGACCAGTACCACATGTTGCACTACACTGAAAAAAAACAGATGCAAGACATCATTTATTCGAATTATTATCTCGTTTTAAATTGAATTTACTTCGCCGAAATGTTTAACATCCCAAATATATGATGCTGAATTTTCAATAATCGATAATGGTCGAATATTTGAACAGATTGTATTATTCCAAACACGGCATGTTTGCAATTCTTGTGGTCGTGTATTTTCATCGCAATCAAAATTTGATAGTGTGTTGTGTTCATGTCGACAAACGACTTGACGATATTGCATACCCGATGAACACATCGAACCCGAACACTAGTAGAAAACAAACGATAGATTCAAGGAAACATTAAGCACGTATTTTCACGTACTTCTGACCACATGCCCGTTGCCCAATTTGGACAATAAACATCTGCAGAACAATGTTCCGAAGTTGAAGGTTTTTCATTGTCGATTTGTAGACAATAATTATCATCCAGGTCACGTACATTGTGTGAACACCAAACACGTCGATGACGTTGAGCTAATCCGCATTTGCCCGCACATTTACTCCATGGACTCGTATTCCATCGCGGACATTCCGTATTCGTACAATTTTGTCGATGATTTGGCTTTGAATTCTCACCCAATAACGAAATACAATTATTATCGGGGATACGAACCCAAGGACGTAATGGATCATCACAATAAACACTACGTTGTTGAATGCCCATGCCACATGTTACTGAACACTGAAACAAACGCAAAGAAATACAAATTTAGATTGTTTTCTTTTGATAAAAAAAAGAGCGACATCAATCAACTTACTTCATCCCATGGTCCTGTTGACCAACGAACTTTCGAGCAAAGTGAACTACTTGCTGACACACAAGTTTGCTGTTCGATAGGCATCGGGTGTGGACATTTCGATTTGTCCATCGGTCGACCATCTTGATTACAATGAACTGTACGTCGTTGTACACCTGTTCCACATGTTACCGAACACTAGACAAGGAGCAAAACGATTGAAATAAATATGTTTTTTTAACAGCTAAAAAACATACTGGTGACCATTCATTGACCGACCATGCTGTGCAGCTAACATTTGTCGAACACCATTCTTGTTCACTTGGTTTTGGTCGTCGTTCGCAATACTCGTCTCGAACAACTGAACCTTGATCTATACAACTGACACGACGACGACGAATGCCTTGATGCGATGAACAAGTTGCTGTGCACTAGAATAGACATATTTCGTGTAACAGAATCTAGTTATTTCGTAGAATATAATCTGATATTTACTGGTTCCCATAAATATGTTTCCCAATGTGGTGAATTACATTCACTGTAGCATGAAACAGTTTCATCTGGTTTTATTTCATGAACACAATCACGATCATTGACTTGTTTACCAGCTCGAACACAAGTTACACTTCGTTGACGTTGTTTTAACGTACAATCACACTTTATATAATAAAAGAACAAGTGAACAACAATAAGAGATTTGTTTTGAAAACAGAAATACATACATCCGACCAAGCGGTATAATTCCATCGTGCTTGGTCACACGATGCTGCTGCACATCGTTCAGTATTCGAGATAAAATCTGATACACAATAGTAGGCTGCTGTTTGCATATTCGAGGCATTACGACATTCAGCTGTACGTTTACGTACACAACTGCCCGATTCATAATGACACTAAAATATGAAAATGAGAAAAAAAATTTTTAATTCAAACAAATCGATTTTACTTCATCCCAATTTCCATAAACCCAACCGGTTCCTGTACAATCACCAACACATGGAACAACATCCTTTGGTTTTTCTCCAACATCTCGTCGACAGACATCTTCTGTCATCGGTTCCATTGCTTGTCCATTCGTACTGGTTTTCGTACATTCATAAATAACACGTTTCAAACCATCGCCACATCTTGTTGAACATGCTTGTTGATGTCTTGTTGTCCAACTAAAAACAAAATCACATAATAACAATTCGAAACGAACTCGTTGTGTTTTTTTTGTGTCGTACCTGAGAAAACAATCTGTATTACAAGGTTCTTTTTCAAATACAAATGGTATGTTATATGCTGTACACAATCGTGCATCCGATTCTCGTCCATGAATGAAACATTTTCGAAATTGTCGAGTACCTTGACATGGTCGATCACAATAATAGTCCGATGATTGATCGCCACGTTGTCTCGCTAAAGCTTCTTCATCAAGCGGAGAATAATATTCCCATACGACTTGTGTTGGTGGCGCACCACTTTGATAGATCGATATAACTTGAATTTCAAGTGGAACTTTCAATCGACCTGTGATGAGAACTGTTTCATTGCCCGAATCGGAGCCTGTATACGAGAGTATAGCGCCGCCAATACGAAGTTTAACATTGTATAATTGAAGACTATGCATGCCATTGAGTATGTAAGTTCCATTGGCATGTTGAACGGCTAAATAATAACGATCATTGCCTGCTGAAATTTGCGTTACACTAACACGTGTAGCATTAATTGGTATGTCTACTATTCGATTGATTCCTAATAGGAACAGAAAAAACACAAGAAGAAATAGATTTTATTATTTGAATTTTTGTTGTTTACTAACCAAAGCCTGATACGAATGTTTCTCCGCTAGTTAATTTACAGGTCTTATTCTGTCCATTGCAAACACCACAAACATCTTCAGTTGCATTTGATGCATATTTATAATCACAGCCGATGGGCATGCAAACTCCACTTATACAAATATCTCTTGTTTCTTCTTCGCGTCCACAAGGTGTTCCATCTTCGACACGATCGCCAAGAACAAACGAACGTTCAAGACGATCGTCCGATACTTTACAAATCAATTTACATCTTTCCGTTGGTAAGACTAAAGAAAACGAAAATTCACAAGCAATGCACAATTTGTTGTCTCTCGTTTTCAACTTACCATTATATTTCGGCTCAAATCGAACACCAACTGGTAATAGAGGATCAATCGTACGATTATTAAAGATTGAACATTGTCGTTGGCGAAACATATCAACTGGATCTCTACATGGCTAGAGAAAAGACAAAATCACATTAAATTAGTAACTTCTCATAGAGAATAATTCGAATTTACTGGATTATTTTCACACGATCGAATTTGTGTCGATGAACCTGAACAATACTGTCCACCATTCTCAGGTCTAGAGCAAAATGTTCATTTGTTTTATTTCGTTCAAATCAATATTTTATTCTCCTTACCTGGGACTATCGCAGAATCGTTGTGATTTTTGTACAGCACTACCGCATGTTCGTGTACACGGAGACCATGGTGACCACGGTCCCCAATTGCCGTTTATAACTTGTAAATCATGTGTACTTCGGCATTGACCTCGAAAACATCGCTGAAAAGAAAACAAACAGTATAAAAATACATTCGATTGATTCATTCAAAGTCCTTGAGGCGTTTAAATATGTCGTTCGTTACTTTTTCTTTTTCACTGCGCATTTCTCGTCCTTGTCAAGGAAAAAATGGTATGTACGTGTCTGCATGCACGAATATCTCATATTCAAATGATTAGAAAAAACAAACGATTGACGAGAACAACAAGCAATAATCATCAGGTATGTGATCCGTTGTCTCACTTTGATTTCGTATCTTGGCTCTGAACATAATGTTCCGTCAGACCAGTGAGCATGATTTGTTATGCACGATGCAACATTTGAATACATCTCACGACAGTAGAGACGATTACATTTCGGCTAGAAAACAAATCAAGGATTGTTCGCGTGTTTTTTTGGATTAGAAAATAGTTACGCCATGACTGAGATCTGTACAATATTCGAAATTAACTCCGAACGCTCGACGACATTGATCATTAAGATCACTGAAACGACCGGGTAGTTCACGTGCTTTTTGTTCGTCATTTAAATCTTTAAATAATGCTGATTGATAGTTAGGAATATTATTCAAACATTGATATCGATCAGATCTTAACAAATCGAAGAGAAAAACAAATATTTCGTTTTTGAACAGAAAAGAAAACACGTTTACTCTAAATATTGAGTAAAATAATGACGACTACAATTCGACCATTTATAATGATTGTGATTGAATGTTAATGAAGTCGCCATTAGATTTTGTTCTTTCGTATGTTCTAAACATGCTTTATCATTATCATGTCGAATGCCGAATCTAGAAAACAGTTCGAAGTGGAATTCATTTTGATTTTCAATTGTTTTAACTTACAAATGTGCGATTTCATGAGCGATTGTAAATGCAGTTGCAAAGCCATTATCACGTACAACAGCACAACTAGATGTATCATTACACATTGTGCCCAATTCAGTCAGTCCGAGTGTGTCACATTTACTATCGGTCACATTCTTTGCTCGTTTATTACAAAGAGGCGTTCTAGGAAGAAGAAGAAGAAGAAGAAACTTGAAAAATATCGAGAAATCTTTTGTCTGTCGAACCTTGTTAGAAGAACAGCGGCATCGTATCGATCATTTGCATTGAAATGTTTTTGCCATAAACAAAATCGAGCTAAGACATCCGCTGCATCATCGCTAGATTTGATATATTCCTTTAAAAATCAAAAAATCAGACAATCGTTTGCTGCTTAGTAAAAATCCATTTACCGTATGTTCTTTGCCTAAATCGACTAGTTTAACAAGCCATATTTTAATATTATTACCAATACTGGCATCAGAATATAGATGTGATACCTTAATTAGAAGGACAAGAATTTTGTTTGTGTTTTGTTTGCCTTGACGATCAACTTACATAACTAAATAGCGTTAGAATGTATGATTTAATATCAGCATCTGAATGGAATTCTTTAATTGAGTCATCATAAGCGACAAGGACTTCGACATGTTTAGCTGTTGGATCGAAATCAAGTTGACGTTTAGCTCGACGTTTTAGTGATGAATAAACAGGATTTGAAGAGGATAATGGAGATAATTTTGGATTACTATTTCGCCGCAGTCGTTGTTTAACTGTTCGATGATAATGATGATAGGGTCGTTTTTCTTCTTCGACATAAGAGTTTCCTAAAATATTCATTTCAATTGTGTCGAAACGAAATTATTCGATTTGCATACCATCAACAGGACATTGGACTTTGTCAGTATCATCCGTTATCGATGAAACTGAATCTTTATGTGTATAGAATAGATGTTCAAAATTCCATTTCGAATCACTTGTTTTATATTTCGGTTCAATGAAGTATTCCGTATTATTGTACACAAATGTACCCAACTAGAAAATTGACAAAACAAAACGCTAGATAAATAAGCGTAATGACCTTGAAAGTGTTTTTCTTTCTTATTGTGTACAGTTTATTCTCATATTTCATTGGCAAAACGATTCGAATGAAGCCTCGATAAATTCGATATTCGAACAGCTCTATGGTTTCGAATTTACACATATTTTAGTTTTGTTTTATTTTTATGACTTCATATAATCGAGGGAGAAGAAAAAACAACAACATATTAAGCGTTGAGTTTTTATTTACCACAGATAGAAATTAATATATAATTTGTCAACTGTAATCTATCGATTTTATGATTTATTTCTATATTTTGACAAGATCTTTGCACATATGACTTTTTCTCTCTCTCTCTCTCTCTCTTCTCTTATTTTCTAATTCAAACAAATATTTTTCAACATACCAGACCATGACATAAACTGATTGATAGTGTCGATAATGGATTTTCATTGACATAACCTTTATAGAAGCAATGTTCAATATTATTTGATAACCATGTCCGATTGTGATCAAAATGTTGAATAACAAATGATGGTGCGAGAAATGTTTCATCTTCGATTAAGAGTAAATCGAATGTTCGATTAAAAGCATCGATACGATAGAATAAACTAGAATTTGATTGTTGAGATAATTGTTCTGATGAACGTTTATGACGTTGTTGACGATTGTATAACGTTTGTTCGTTATCTCTTAGTCGAGCTTTCCAATCAGGTAGAAATGAGAATGATCTGGATGATCGTAATGATCGGGGAATGACAATTTCATAGGTGAACTGTTCTTGTTCGAGTGTGTCTAAAGAAAATTCTCATTAGATAATGATCTTTTATTTATTTATTTATTTATTTATTCGTATTTTTTGTTATGGTTGTTGTCGTTATTTTACTAAATTTCTTTTTCTTTCCACTTATTTTCTCAATGAATTTTATCTGCGTAGAAAATTCAATCGAATACATTAGGAAAAGAAATCAATTAGTAATGCCTATTCGTTTTGTTTATGTAAATAAATTTTGACGTGTTAACAAATTTTTTATGTTAATATTACAGTAGAATAGACATTTATATGTACCATTGTACTGTTGATCATTAATCATAGTTAGCCTTGCTCGTTGTCGAATACATCAGTAGACATTTTCTTTTAATTTCTTTTTCTTCTCATCATTGGTAGTTCGAATTACGTATATACATATAGAATATTTTCTTTTATTCCGCCTGAATGCACTCGGTTTGCGCATGAGTCCCGTTTAATCGTTCTGCTTTTTCTTCATCATTAATATTATTGATGAGAAAAAAAACGACTGCGTATGTCTGTTTCTGTTCTCTCGCGTTTTTTTTTCGTATTTATGCATATATATATGTGTGATCAGTTAGATATTTACAGATAGTTATAAATGTCAATGAGAAAAAAAACCTCTATTTTCTTTCAATCTATTAGCGATATTAAAAGCAAATACATGTATATGATTTCGAGGTGAAGAAGAAAAAATAAATACGACGTATATTTGAATATTGCGTCCTTCGATATTTTATACAAGTCTATTCAATAAAAAAGATTAGAAAATGTGAAAGATGATATTTTGTATATGTATATTTATACGAATTGATTCTGAGGCAATCGTCGTTTTTTTTAATAGAAATAAAATCCAATAACGATGTCTCGACAATCATCATCGAATAGAAATAAGTAGATTTATTTCTATGTAGCAAACATTTGAAAAAAAACGAGAGAGAGAGAAAAAAAAGTTTGCATTTGAATTATGAGTCTATTCTACCCGAAAAGATCGCTTGTTTGTTATCTTTCGATTCGAAAGTGTTCTGTTTCACGAAAAAGAACAAATAAAAATGTAAATGGATGGCAGATCAAATTCTTTTCTCTACATTCTCATAAGTTTATTCGACGCAATACAAAGGTCATTTATCGTTCTCGTTTTTTTTTGTATTTATGTATATATTTCGAATTTACTGACAGATTCTCGTCTATTCTTGATATAAAACATAATCATGTATCTATACTTGTCAGTGTGCATATTTGTTATCTTTGTAATTGCAAACACTTTCCTTGAAGGTTGCTGTCAAGTGCGGTTCTTTTTTTTTCTGGAGACAGATGTAATGTAGATTTATTTGACCTTTGTGTGAAAGAGGGAGAGGGAGAGAGATACGTTTTTGCTACTTAAAACCATTTCTTTCGAGGCGTAATTGAAGTTTGTAGTGTCGTCTCATATGACCATCGAATGCACATACACAAAAAAAAGACATTTATTTGGTGTTGAGGTCATTGAAAATTACACCTCAGACAAATATGAATGAACCTGCCAACTAAGAAATGAAAACAGAAAAACCTCCAACAGGTAAAGTGCATGGACTTTGTCAATATGAAAAAAAGAAAATGTAAATAGAAACGAAATAATAATAATGAGAAATAAAAACACTTGACAAGCTAATTCGTGGAGATGGAAATTGTTTTTTTTATGATTTTCGAGGTTAATGTGCATTCAGAGCAATGAAATATATCAATTGATTACTCATATCTAAGACCCTTAAGCGCACGATTTATTGCAGATTTCAATTGAACTAACAGTGTTCTAATAGATTTTTATATGTTTAATCGAAGCCATTGAAGAATTGTTCTTTTTTCTTTCTCATTCTCTTGTGACGAATCACCTTCTGTGCACAATCATCAACAACATTAATGACAAGGTTTTCTCTTGTTTATCACTCGAACTAACAAGAGTTTATCATTTCTACTCCGCAATAGCCTTCATGGTGATGTCTCATCTTGCCAATAGAGAGAAAATGTGCGTGCGTATGTGTGTATATGTAAGCCCACGAAAAAATACTGTATCTTGGAAGATAACAGACCGCTAAACTAAATGTCGAGACATTCGAATGCATACGAATTGCTTCTTTTCTTTTGTTTCTTTAAATGGAATCTTAATTCTTCGAAACATTTTTTTGCTATTATCTTTCGCGTATCTATTCTGATTGAGTGCAAAAAGAAAATTCTAGGTAATTCTATTAGACGAAATCAATCAAAATCAAACGGAAAACTCGTTCCCGTCTCAGGAGAATCGAACAACATGCAAAATATGATGTGAATGTGTCTTATCGAAACGACATAATCTTGATTAAGATTAAATGGTCTCAAGAAAATAAAACAAAAAATATATATATATATACATATATGTTTATATGAATAAATATGTGATTAGTATTCTTTAGTCTACTATGCCATAGAGAGCGGTTTTCCTTTTGACATATCCATTGATTGGAGTTTTCTATGTCAATCACTGACAAATATCAGCGAGCAGTTGTGCCGATCGATCGATCAATTGATCGATATGTATATATTTCTATTCAATAGAGACATAAACAAAAAGAAATCAAAAAGAATCTTCTCGATCAGAAATATATACTATCATATTGATTATCTGTCACATTCCGAAAAGAAAAAGTCACCTTAACTTATTAAACATCTCAATGGTGAAAATCTTGTCAACGGGAATTTTCTTTTTTTTTTCTCTTCACTCTGCAAGCGTTTAATAATGTTGTTTTTGTTGTTGTTGTTTCATTCGAACGAGTGTCATTAACTACCGTTTACACTGATGTTGTTTTCTCTCTTAAAACGCAGCATCATCATCATCATCATCGTCACAACTTAACACCTCTCACCAGTATAAAGAAAATACGAGTAGAATAACGCCCTGTGATAAGCCCAAATCATGTCTATACCTAGCTATCTATAGATACTCTCAAGGTTGCCTGTGGTGTTGCATATTTATGTATGTACGTCTATGGATATCTATATCCTAAGATCAAATGAAATAATCGATAACCATTGTGAAAAAAAAGAAAAAAACATATAAGACATTTAATAATTATTATATCGATATTTGATTGAAGATCGAATTACGTAGTCATAATACTTTTTAAACTCATATGAAATATTAGAAAATAGCGAACTATCTATTTCGATCAATAAATAATTTCATCGTGATTCTGAGTGAAGATGACAATTTCTGTACTCTGTCCGCCTAATTCAATTTATCGATGAATAGCACTCACTTGTTGTTGTCGTCGTCGTCGTCGTCGTTGTTGTTATTATTGAGCCAGTTTGAGTAGTAATTATGTTTGACAATGATGACGGTAACGAACAGAGAACAGTAGTAACAAAAGCGACAAAAACCATTGCGATATCGAAATGCATGTCGAATACACGTGTTCACGTCGAACACTAATTGTATATCGATCGGTCGCCGTATCGAGTAGAATATAGAATAGTAAATAACAGCCGGCTAGCAGACGATTGTTGTGGCGACTCGCGTGGCTCTTTGACATCCATCAAAAACTAAAACATACGACCGCTTCAAAATCAAAGATGGGACAGAGCCGACCGCACGACAACCAGAGACAGACAGAGAGAGAGAGAGAGAAAAAAAAAGAAAACAACCACAAGGGAAAAGGGAGTGGGAGAGGGAGAGAGAGAGTGCAAAACAGCTATTCGGAAACAACGCAAAAAAGACGAAGAAAGAATAAAGAGAAAGACAGAAACTATGAGAGAGGAAGACTCGTTTTTTTCGCTGTACAGATACTAAAAAATGCATTGGGTTCTCTTCTCTCTTATTCTCTTTTTTTTTATCGCTTTCTCTTTCTTTTTTCCCCTTCGTGCGTTTTGCGTCTTTGCGTCTTGCGTTTTTTCACAATTGCAGTCCTGTTTGCTTGCTATTCGTTGTCTGTGACCGCACAACCGAAAAAAAACAAGCTACAGGTCGGGCGCGAGAACACCACCGGTGTAGAAGAAGCAAAATTCAGACAAAAAAAATCGCAAGGGGTTAAAACGAAATGAAAGAAAAAAAACACCAAAAGAAAAATAAGACAAAATATAATATACATACAGGCACATACGTGCATACGCATAGAGACACGCAGTCATTATGAGTAAAGACAACTATTCGATAATGTCCTTGTTATTATTTTTCGAGTTGATATATTTCTTCTTTATTTCACATCACCTATCTCCTATTCAAGCGACACTTCACCTTTCACACAAAATGCATACTTCAAAATTTACGATAGACGATTTTTGTTTTTCTTATAAATACGCCATTATATTTTGGATTTATTTCCTTTAGAATTTGCATATTGTGTTATTACGTATACGAATCCAGGGTATCATGATTATTATTATTATTATTATTATTATTATCAAGTCTTCGGGTGAAAAAAAATATATGTATAGAAGTATTGACATCGCTGTTCGGCTGATAATTCTTTGCTCGATATATGACATAGAAAAAAAAACGAGAAAAAAATCCGCAGCGATATGCCAATGTGGCAAACAAATAGAAAATGCTCTAATCGCTGTTACTTTAGTATAAATGATCGTCTAAGACAAAAAGTCAACGTTCTTTTCCTGTATATCTGTACGGCAGAGGACTGTCGTGTAGAAATAGTTCGCACAGGACCGTCAGATGTTTTCTATTAAGATTGACTTCTTCATCTGTGTGTGTCCTCTGACGAGGCCTAACGACAAGGACAAATATGCCTGGTACAAAAAAGAAAGACCTCTATGATGGGCAAAAAACAAATGTACTGGAAGGAAAATAAGAGAGAAATCTGCTGTTCTAATTGATGAAGATGGATGAAGAGGAAAAAAATGTTTATAAATGAGTGAGAAAAAAATATCAACATTGAAAAAAAAAGAACAGATGGAAAAGCGACTTGTTTTTTTATTTTCAAAAGAAAATGAAAAAGAATTTTAAATTGTCTATTTTTTCTTTTTTCCTTTGCTGGATTTTTTCTTCGCAGCTTCAACTGGTGTTAATAATATTTTTTGCAAATCTATTTAACATAAAAATTGACATAAAAATGAGAAAAAGAAGAAATTAATAATCATAAATATCGATTACCGTCATGAAGAAAATAACCATCAGCACAGCTGACTTGAGACAGAAGTAGTTCGATTTCGTCATCAGACCAATCGCAATTTTTGAGTAAATACACAAATTCATCCACCATTAATTTCGATTTACACTCCGGATCAAGTATATCGAATGCTTTTTGTAATTCTTCTTTATCCTCGTCGTATGGTATCCAGTTTTCATGAACAACAGTTAAAAAATCAGCAAATGATAAATTATCATTCGGCTTGGCATCTAGTTATCAGACATGTATATATTAGATATAGATTAAAAATAATATTTCAATAAAAAAAAAATATCAAGAGCTCTTTCGTTTCAAAGGTTTCGAACGTCTAAACAGCATTTGATGATTGTATATACGAACCGAATATAAAATCAACAGATTCCAAATAAATGACAAGTAAAAAACAACAAATTAATATTATTTTCTTTCGTGATTTTAATAATCCACTTTTCTTTTTTGTAATTTCACTAACCTTCATCATCGTCATCGTCTCGATGATAGGAAGCTTTGAGTTTTTTCGCTCGTTCGATCATATCTTTAATGATGTCTTCGGTAGGATTTTGCCCTGAATGACGAAATGCGTCTCCGATTTCGTCGATATGAATGTAATCATTTTTTTTCGCCACTTTTTTAAAACCATGTTTTAGTACTAGAATAAAGAAAACAAATGGTTATTTAATACTTCAAATCAAAGCTTGCTTTTTAGATTAATGTCTTTAAGAAGATAAGAGAAAGAAAATCAAACGAATTGGACATGTTTTTGTTGTTTTTTCTGATTTATTCATCTATAGTAATTTTATCTTAATTTTATACAAATATGCGAATCAGGTTTCTTGCTGTTGAGTGATAGAATTCGAACGTTTTTTTTTATGGTAACATCTGTCGAAATGAATAGACGACACAGATTTATTTGCAAGTATTATTACAATTATCTGAGTGTCTTGTTTTTGTCATATAAAAAAACGGCCTGAGAGAAACAGATGATGAACCGGGCAACAAGTTTTGTTGTTATTAAAAAAAAGAAAGAAAGAAACATATCTTACATTCTCGTGCAGATTCATCAAGCATTTGATCGTAACTAACTGTTGTTTGACCAAGGTCATTTCCGAGTCCCTAAAGAAATAAACGAAGAAGAAGAAAAGAAGTTTGAGAATATTCGAGAGAAATCACTCTGCATACAAGAAAATCAACGGTATTGTTCAATGGTGCTGTGAGCGTTTGATTCATCGAAAGTGTACCGAATTGTCTTGTGCCTTCATTTGGATCGTCATAATCCATGATCAAAATCTTTTATCACTCTAATACTTCAATCGTTTATTTAGTAGTCTTGTGCTTTTTTTTTCTCTTTTCAATCGTCTAATACATTAATAACATCTATGCAATGCAACTCAAATGTTGCCAAGGTGAGGTCTCGTTGTTATTGAGGAAGAAAGAACGAACGAATCATGTCTTTTATTTTTATTTTTTTTCTCCTGTCGATCGTTCCTTCTAACTATTGTGTGTTGTTATCGTCGTTCTTTCAGACGTTTTTTTTTCTTCTTTTTTATTACATTTATTCTATCGTTTAAACTTGAAAACAACTCCATGTTTTCTGACATATGTCCATTTAAATAACATTTCACGACGAAAAGAAATATGAAACTTCCATCATCACCAATTCGTGCTTACTCAACGATTTATATCAGTTTAATTGGCTTCTCAATCCTATTGGATTTCATATTCATACCAGTGATTTCATCGTCATTGATTCGTTTCTATTTCATTGATTTTGTTAATACATGTGTTCTATTTTTCTTGGGTAATTATGTTTATTCGTCGAATAATATTTACGATCTTCATTGGCCATTAATACCATTTCTTGCCTCGATCTATTTTCATATATCCAATGATTCTATTGAATTCTTCTCAATGGAACGTCTTCCACTATTTTGCATTATTTCACTCTGGTCATATCATTTAAGTTTTCAAACATTGACATCATCTGATAATATTCAACATGAAGATTGGCGTTATCAATCGATGAGAAAAGATTATAAACAACATTTTCAATTGTTTGCATTTTTGGCACTACATTGTCTGCCAATGTTACAAGTTCTTCTTGGTAGTTCATCGATCTATTACATCTATTTAAATACTCAGACTGGTGATAATGTCAACATTATGGATATTATCTTGTTAATGTTTATTTTCATTGGTGTTTTAATTGAGAATCTTGCTGATAGACAATTAAATGATTTTCGACGATATAAATCGAAATCGAAACAGCATCGTTTCGCCGTTCTATCGACTGGTCTTTGGAAACATAGTCGTCATCCAAATTATCTCGGTGAATTGATATTTTGGTGGGGCTTATTTCTGTTTGGTTATCTTCATCAAGCACCATTCTGGTGTGCATTAGGTCCATTTTTAATCACATTGATGATGTTATTCGGTTCGATACCGATGAGTGAAGAACGTTTATATCGAAAATATCCTGAATATAAATTCTTTCAACAAAAAGTGTCGAAACTTGTTCCAACGTTTGGTTTATTCGAATAGTTTGTTTTGTGTTTTGTGTTTCTAGTTCGATTTGTTTTTTTTTCTTCTTGTCGATGATCAGATAAAAGATAAACAGAGAAACTTTTATTCGATGATTTTTCGCTTTTTTGTTTTCCGTATTTCAAACAAACAAAAAAAAAATATATATATGTATTTTGAAGAAGTTGATTTGTTCAATGATGTGCTTTCTACTTGAGTGAAATATCGAGATAAGATATATGATCATGTTATTTTTTATAGAACGATATCATCGTTATTATTCTTAGTCTCTGAGTATAGATCGGCGATATTGGAAAATTTTGGTCCCAATGATCGAAGATATTCATATTGATTTTGATTGGTTGGTGATGGAGGCTGAATCGAACTGAAACTCGAATCAATCGAACCGTTGCCTTCATATAAATAGTGTAATTTCGTATCATTAGCATATGAAAGAACTTGTTCATTTAATCTATCATCAATGAAGTCGCCAAGTGCTGGTCGATAATAAGAAGTTGAATTTGGATAATCTGATTTTTTCGAATAAATTATGATGTCATTTTAACATTATCAAAATATATACGACTTACCTATTTGATTATTATTAGCAGTTGTGCTATCATCAGGAAGATGGTAGACTGGTTTTTGGAGAACACGAAGATCATACGATGAATGATCTTGTTCTCCAGCATATTCTCTTAAAAAATAACATATCTTTCATTGTCTTTGTTGAAAATTCATCAAATCAATTACTAACTTATAATCAACAATATTATCTCTTGTATCATGTATATAAAGATCTGTTAAAACTCTCATTATATATTTACGTCTATGACATATTATTAATACTATCATGAGTATTGTTGCTAAAAATAGTAAAACAAGTGCAATAATTAGCCATGTGTACCATGGTACTAAGTTGGAGAAGCGTGCAGGTGGAGTTGTGCGTGTACCTGCATATGGACACGAATTAGCTGCTGAATTAGTTGAGTCAACGGTTGATGACATATCCAAATAACAACCATTCGATAAAACATTACGTATACAACCATCGAATGAATTGTTAAATGGTAATGATGGATAAAGATGGTTGATTAGTTGATAAGTTGGTACACCGCCAATGTATAATAAAACATTGGATCGATCGTAATTAATTGATTTGTCGTTACCATCGAGAATACATTGATAATCATTGATGGAAATTAAAATTTGTGAATGAACGAACTGAAAGAGAATGAACAAGTATTGTATTTGTAAGAGATTTATTTTTTATTGAAGAATTAATTTACTTGACATTCAACGTGATACCATGCTGAAGTCTTTAATACTACATGAGTTGATTCAAAAGTTTTAATTTGATTTCCATAATGAAATCTCAATTCTCCATTATAAATATCAAAAGCAATCCAAGGAAAATCATTCGTTGATGAATCATGTCGACCATATAATAAAATTAATCCTTGTTGTATTAATGTTTGAAGAAGAAAATCAAATGAAAAACGTGTTGGAGCAAGAGTAGAAAATGCTTCAGCTTTATAACTGGCATATCCTTGTCCATCTTTCAAGAATGATCGTTCATTTTTAATACTTTGTAGTCGAGATAAATCATAAGCCGAAGCAGATAGTCCATCTGGACAAGATGATGAACTACGCTGTAAACTATCAAGATTTACAGGATTAATACAATCAGCTGAATTCAAAATATTAATTCCAACAAATGATGTTTGATTCGAATCGATTGTTAATGGTTTTGAATTAATTGCTCGTGTTGCTTTACATTGAGTTCCTTAATAATTCAATATATATAGAGAAATAATTGTGACAACGCTACAAATTACCTAGAGGACAAGCATAATTAGTGCATGGATCAGGTTCAACAGCGATCACATTAATTGATGATAAGTCTTTAAGTTGATTGAGTCTGGCTTGAAGTGTATCACTAATAATGAGTCTGCTTAGTGTCGATACATCGAATATGACATCCGTTAATGCTACAGTCTTTGCCAGTTCTAATGTTATCGATGGTTGATAAGGAATTTGATATTGATGTACAGAACGTATACATAAAATATGAATCAAATCTATATGAACACTTAATACAGTTGCAAGTGCTGAACGAAGTTTATTGATAGGATAACCCAAGTTTTGATCAATTAATGTTTCAGGATATTCACCTTGAATACGAATTGTTGTAGCGTGACGAACGATATCTCCATCGACAGCATCAAATATGATATTAATTGTACTTACAGCTTTTGATCCTCCTGGTTGTTTTTCAACATCAACATTTATTACATATCGATCGCTGAATGCATAATTCTTTATACGCAATTGTCCATTAACTATATCAAACGATTCCCTATGACTCTCGTCTCGTATCGAATAAATTCTGTTTGCTTGAAACCAATCATTTGAATCTCTGACAAATACTGATCCGAGATCGATATTTTTAAAACTCTTTTCATATCCATTGGCATAAATAATATGAATGTCTTTTGTTGCATCCGAAATTGGATACGATTGTAATTCATCACAAACAATAATTGAAATTGTACTGATTCGAGAATTACCAGTGGAATCACTTGCATTGAAAGTTACATTAAAATGTTTGACTTCACTTCGATTAAGATTGCCGATGTATGTCAATTTAAAATTACTGTCACCAGTTCTCGGATCTATTTCTACATTTGATGGTTCGATAATTTGAATTGTGTAGGGCAGATGAGCATTTCCAGTATTGTTATCATAATCATAAAATTTAACATCAACTATTTGATTATTACCTTGTTTTATACAATTATTGATCTAAATTTATTTGGAAATATTATGAAAAATAGAGAAAAACGATCATTTACCATTGGTATTGGTGCTTTATTATTTTTTCCTATGACTTGAATACGAACTGGTGCATAACTTGACACTCCGTGTGAATTTGTTGCTTTAATTGCAAATATATGAGATGGACTACCGAACGGTAAATCATGAGAAAGTCCACTTGAATTTACTTTAATTGATAAATAACCATACGAATCTTGTGCTAAATTCATTATATTAAATTGACGACGATTATCATAGAGTTCATAGTTGAGATCCATCGGATTACCATTATCATCTTCATCGATGGCTTTAATCTAAATGGAAAGACAAGAATCGACAATCGAATATATTTTTTTTCGAAAATACTTTTGGTCCATTGTAGGTTAATTCTGAACTATTTTCGTATCGTTGATATTCATAATATGAAAAACCAGGCATAAGATTGAATTGAGGAGCTCTAGTATTGCTTTTCGCTAAATTAACTGATACATCGATGGATATAAAATTACTTCCATCAAATGCAAACAGAACAAGATTATAACTGGGTTTCAATCGATAATCCAACGATCCAACAACGACTAACTCTCCTACTGCTTCATATCGTTTTCTTGTTGAATCGTTTTTATTATTCGATTGTAATATGAATGCAAAAGTATTTCGATCATTTCCACTCAATATTCCTAATGTCATTGATGTATTTATATCATCATCGGTAATATTGAAACTAAAAATAGATTCATTCTTTTCAAATACCTCAGGAATCGTGATAGTTTGTGGTGAACTATCAGAAAAATCTAAATGAAATAAAAGTGAATTTATTTTTTTTCGTTCTAATTGAAATAAAAATATTAACTCGGAATATTATTGTCAATATAAATGACTTTGATATCAAGTTGAAAATCTTGAGTAAAATTTCTCGTCGAATTCCATGCTCGACTCTTTGTATTCACAGCTGTAATAAATAAACGATAGGATGTATTTTCGCTTAGATCTTTTTCAAACGTTCCACTAATCCATACTGTGCCATCTGATTCGACACGAAATTTACTTCTCGTTGTTTCACTAGTTAAATCTGTATTACAGTAATATTCAATGTATTTATTGTTTTCATCAATGTCACGATCAAATGCTTGAACATGAGCAATCGGTCGATTGATATTATCGTCTGCTAATATAGTTAAGCTGAGTGAGCGAATATCAAATGTTGGTATATGATCATTTTCATCAATAATAGTTATATTAAGCCAACCTATTAATGGTGGATCATCATAAACTTCAAGTCGTAGAAAATAATTATTTTGAATTTCTGCATCTAAACTTCTGAAAATAATATCAAATTGTTCAAACATTGCATGTTTGTGAGTATATGTTGATTACTTTTGAAGATAGATATAAGTTTGATATTCCTGGCCGCCCAGACTTTGAATATCACTAGTATAAAATGGATCACTAATAGCTATTACTGATGGATTGTGTGGTAATTGAAACTTGATTGATCCATCAAAACCAGTTTTATTCATTGCATCGAATATCGGAATATGTGGATTGATTTCATAGAATTTTTCACTAATTGAAATATTGTACACATCATTTTTCAATTGAGGATAACGCCATTGAGCAGTATTAGAAACAGAATCAAGTTTTAAATTGATAGTCACTTCTGCATTAGTTGAACTACGTAATGATGGTTTACCTCGGTCTTGTGCATAAACATAGAATGTCATGGGGAAAAGATTTGCATTTAACAAATGAAGATTATGAAAATCATCTCGATATGTGATCCAGCCTGTGTCATGTTCGATTTGAAAATATGGAAGAGATGTATTTGAGATGAAATAGTCTATTTCTTTATTTCGTCCGGAGTCAGCATCCCATGCATGTATTTGAAAAAGACGATGATTAGTAATAGGAGCTGATGAAGTGTATATTGTATAATCCCATTTAGAATTTAAAAATACTAAATACGTAATTCAAGTTTTTTTTTCTTCTTTTATTACAATTCGATTTTGTTTTACCAGGAGGATTATCATTGATATCAATTAATTTAATATGTAGACTACACAAAGCTAGAACAAGATTAACAGTAGAAAATATATAAATTAGAAAGAGAGTGAGAGGAGTACTTTGTCGTTGAACTTCACCAGAATCATGTGCTAAGATCATTAAATACCACTCTCGAGTTGCACCTAGAACGACAAATGTCTTTTGTATAGCAACGATCTTTGTAATCCTACTTAAATCATCATAATCGAACATCTTATTTGTTTTAATATAAGCTTCTACAGAATTATTTCCTAGATAGTTTGTTTCAATATGAAACTGCGTATAAGCAGTATTTCTCGAACCATCACCTAATAAAATGAATAGCATGTTTTAATAATGAATTTAATTCCGATTGTTTACCTGTTGTTGTTAGTTTTTCAGGTGGAAATATGATTTCAATCGAATTATTGACAACTCGATCATTATCTACTACTAACAATGACTCAACAGTAGTGTTCTCTAGCATATTTTCATATAATTGTATAGATCCTGCGTTACATTTTGAATTTAAAAATTCTGGTGGATGTCGATTTGATGCTAAAACGATGACTTCAATATTCCTTGAACTCGATCGACGTACACATGTGCCAGGTAAAGCGCAAGAAGAATCATCATCAGTTGCATTTATATGTACAACATATTTGCATGAAACAGTGCAATATCGTGGAAATTCTCGTCGTAATTGTAAAACACCAGTAACACGATCAATACTAAACTGACTACTATTAGTTGTATAGATAACTGAATCACCATCAGGATCGTAAGCATAGACAGTACCGAATTGCGTACCAGGTAGAGCTGCTTCACTTATGTAGAGCACCTCCGGTTCGAGAAGAAATTGTGGTGCATTGGCATTATCATTTACTAAATTAATTTGAACTATAGCTGTTGATCGTAGTGATGATTGATTAGGACGTTGTTTTGTAACAATTAATTCGAATAGATAGCGGTGATATGGTGAAGAATAACTCAAAGATCTTGAGAGAAAAAAAAATTTGATTCAATTCTTTCAATAAATTTAATCGACGATATTAGACATACTCTGCATTTGTCAAAAGTCTGTAATTATTATCACTTATAGGTTCGACAATAAAATTGGAATCACTCGAAATAACATCAAATTCTTGAGCTGATTTAAATGAACGTATACCATTTTCTGTAAAATTAAAATAACTAGGTCGAGTTTGACTTTCATCATAATGAACAGAAAAATCGAACAGCCGTGTACGATGAGGATTCGATACCGAAAAATTCGAAACTGTATAAACTGGTTGATCAAAAAATGGCCCAGCAAAATCAGCATTATACTAAGGCACCAAATGATTTCTTTATTCAAAACAATTGTAATAACAAATTAACTTACAAAGAAATCATCTATATGATCTCCACAATTTTCACCGAAAATCAAATCAATCGACAATACAACAAATACCATTAGGTTCCAATACCGATAAGTTAATTGGACCATTCTGTCTATCTGATCTGAAAATAGTAATTAAACTCAACATAATTTTGCGTATACCCGTATAAAGATGAAATCCTATCTAAAGTAAAAGGTCGTCCGAAATTCAAGAACTATTACATTCTTATTTCTTCTACATTAACTAAGCTTACACTCTGCGAAATAATCATTCACAGAACCTTACTCAATTGACTACTAATTCCTTCGTCGTCGTCGTCGTCGTCGTCGTCTTCTTCTCCTCCTTTTTACAACATAAAAAAAAAAGAATAATTCAGATTTAGAACGATGCCATCAATTTATTCGTTCTCTTTCCTTTTCTCTCTATCTCTCATTTCTTGAAAAATGATCGCCTATCAGAACAATACGTTGACATGACGTAATAATCACACGTATCGAAAAAAAAAGTCATTCTCATCCTATTTTATCTGACAGAATCCGACTAAGCAGAACTCAAAATTTATTGTTTGACTAAGTTATAATCATATAACTTCACACGACATTGATATCTTCCAATACACGATGAAATAATTCTTTAGTACTTTATCTTTATCTTTCATTCTCTTACCATCTTTATATACTGGAGTATACCTATCACACGACATACGATTATGTTCCTTCATCAAATAAGTAACTAAAACGAATATTGCGCAAGTATCTCTCAATACATCTTCACTTATTCGAAATAAATCTTTATGAACAGAACGAAATTTACTTCCGAATATAATTTATGAATAGGTTATTCTTGAAAGGAAATTCTACAAAAAAAAAACGTAAACTTCATTATCATTGAAGATTCTTTCAAATGCTAAATAATATCAACTTGCAAATATATACTTCATCATTCGTTCGTATCTATTTCATCCTACTCATCTGTCAATTGAACGACTTCATCCCTCTTCCTGTCACAATCAATATGATGAGCAAATCTAGAAAAATGTATAATCATGCAAATCAATTCTACGTCCTTCAACTGTCAACATTCAACAAAAGATCTTCCACTTATTGGCATACAATTCGTATTTATTTAACAAGCAACAAAACACACATAACATTTATTTAAAAATATAACAGAAGTATTCAAAAAGAAACATGTCCAGACGATGACGATGTTGTTTGTTGTTGTTGAAGACGAACGACTTGATTGTGTAACGAATCGATTTGTTGTCGTAGAACTTTTTGAGCTAATTTTGGATTTGTATCACCACGACGGGATCGAGCGTTGTTGAACCAAGTGTTGACTTGAGCTAATGTGATGTTGCATTCGGTAGCCAATTGATCTTTTTCAGCTTCAGTTGGACGTTTTTTAATTGTATAGAATTGATTGAGTCGTTCGATTGCTTCGTCGCTGATACGTTTGCGAATCTAAAATTTAAAGCAGACAAGTTGAATCGCATATTGGTGAAATGGTTAACTTACACTTGAAAAGGATGGCGAGGCAAGATTTCGCGTTGATTGTTGTTGTGGACGACGCCTCGGTTGTGATTCCTAAAACAAACGTAATTTGAGAAAATATACATAATTTACTCACAAAATCATTTTCACGGCTGTCTGAAAGACGATATGCACTTACATTACTTGCTGTTACAGGTGTACTACTTGCGAAGATTTCTGTTGGAAGATGCTCGATTGGATACATTGTTGGATCTAAAATAGAAAACATTTTATATCATTCA
>ERZ778019.228-NODE-228-length-128853-cov-12.960155_pt1 | contig 128853 bp, 156 predicted proteins | sample MGYA00375749_ERZ778019 | MGnify/ENA primary metagenome ERZ778019 (study PRJEB29350, sample SAMN05389821) | bioreactor metagenome | isolation source: Ammonium sulfate bioreactor | place: South Africa: University of Cape Town | collected 2014-03-17 ... | reverse complement strand
GAACAAATGCTAGTTTATTTAATAATCCTTGGTGTGTGAAACTTGATAATCAATTGAATTTGTATGTAGTTGATTCAGACAATCGTCGAATTCAAAAATTTCTAAGATATTAATAGACTTTATGGAAAGTGGTTTACATTGTTGAGGTGTTGATAAATCGAAAATTTGAACTAATTTTTGCTATAAATTCGGTTCTCTAAATAAGTTTGATACGATTTAAACAAATATATAAATCAGCGTGACATGATATGACTCACATAGAAATCTATTTTTTTCAATTAAATAAAAGAAATGTATATTTTTTAATTCAAAATTTAAAACAGATCTGTCCAACTCAATTGAATTGATTTGAATCGAGTGGAGGTTAAACAAATGATTATCGATGACTGCTTTGCGTATTAATTTGTACCCAATAAATTAAATCGAATTTAGTGCCTTTCTCTCTTCAACCTCTCAGCTCCATTACACATATCAATTTTCAAACAACGATTGCCGCCCTAACCTTTAATGTTGTTTTCTTCTGATCACTTACCACGGCTATCGAGCTATTTCGGCATTTCTACTGTTTGATATCTATTTTTCTCAATCTTATTCAACGTGTACTGTCAACACAGTATATGCTCATCAATTTCTATCCCTGCAAAAAATAATAATAACCACTTGTTGGTTTTCATACATCTATACCTTTATATAAAACTTCATGTTTGTTTCTTTTCGTCTATACATTTACTCAAGCTATGAAGCATCGGGGACGTCTACGCACAGCGAATATTAGTGTTATTAACTTACCTCGCTCATCAATCGACAAAGGAAGGACTTTATCAGTAACTATTCATTTTCCACTTTATTTCTCATATGTTCTCAAATATAGACATTCAGAAATGTGACTGTTCATCGTAGATTAAAAACACACTCAAATTTCAATCCTATACAAAATTCCGCTTATACGAGACAAACAAAGTCTTCGTTGGAAACAAATTTAAACATGAGCTTTATTTCATCAAAAGATTACTATGAGACAACACAAGATCATCACAAACAAAAGAAAAAAAAATCTAAGTTTGTTCACACATTTCTAACAAAATATTTCAGTTTCTATACCGTCTAGACTGCCTTATATTTCTATGATTCTGTTTACACTACTTGTTCTCACTATTATTGTTGTCGTTTTTTGTATTCTTTTAATTAATTCAAATCAAAAAAAGAAAATTATACCTAACAAAGAAAGTGTACTGCGATGGAATCCAACAGGAATAACGATAGCTGGTGTTTCGACTGTTCCTGGAACAGATAATACACATTTAAATGCGTCCACTGATCTTGCATTAGATTACCAAGGTACAATATTTATTGCTGATCGATACAACAATCGAATACAGAAATATATAAGGGGTTCAACGAATGGAACAACGGTAGCTGGATTTGGAAACGATACAAGTAGTGTTTCTCCTAATGGCTTAAGCGAACCGATTCATGTAATAGTGGATGATGAAGAAAATTTGTATGTTACTAATTATGGCAACGATCGAATTGTGTATTGGCCTCGTAATGCCTTATCAGGAATTGTAGTTGCTGGGGTTGGTAAGAAAAAAAAGATGATTGTTTAAGAGAAAGATCATCATGAAATATTTGTTGTTAATATAGGTGGTAAAGGAAGTGGAAATAATCAATTTAGCAGCCCTCATGGAATTGAATTTGACAAATTAACAAACACACTTTATATTGCGGATTATTATAATCATCGTGTGATGGCATATGCAAAGAATGCAATAAATGGTACAGTTGCATTTGGTAATCAAAATGCAGGTCTAAATAGGACACAAATGTATAATCCTGTGGGTATTTATCTAGATTATTTATCGAACAGTCTTCTTATCGCTAATCATGGAGTAAATAATGTTGTTCGGTGGATACGATCTGAGCATGAATGGATATTAATGGCTGGCAATATTAATGGGGTTGGAGGTAGTACATCAACTACTTTGCGAGCGATGACGGATATGATATTGTATCCTATGGGTAATATGTATGTTGCTGATCGAAATAATCACCGCATTCAATTATTCATGGCAGGAGAATATGTTGGTAAAACAATTGCTGGTGTAACAGGTGTATTTGGAACAAATGCTAGTTTATTTAATAATCCTTGGTGTGTGAAACTTGATAATCAATTAAATCTATATATAGCTGATGCAAATAATCATCGAATTCAAAAATTTCTACGATATTAAAAGACTTTATTTCATCTAGGAGAAATTGTTTTTTGAAATTAACCCTTTCTGAATTATTTTGTCAATATAGTATTAAATGTTGGTTAATTTCTTGGAGGTGAAATTTGAAATAGAAATGGATGTTCTCAAGAGTAAAAAGAATTTTATGATATTTGTGTCAATAAAAAACATCCGCCATCATCTTTTTCAAAATAGAGTTTCACAAAAAAAAAAGTTTGATCATTTCTACCTTCTGTGCCTTCATTTTTTTCTATACAAATCATCACTGTTTTCAGTTAGTTTTTTTAGCTCAGTAGAATTTTTTTTTCTTTTCATCTTCTCTGTTGTGTACCTTCGTCTTGCTGGAACATTATACTCATACATCACATACATTTTCTTTTATCTCTCGAAATTATCATACAATTACATGATCCTTTTCTCTTCAATTTGTAACAAATTTTCGAAAGAAAAGGCTTCGTGAATATCTCTTACTCAAAATTATGGAATGCTCTAGAATTTACGTGTTCTATACGTTCGTAAGATCGTATAATATGTAATGATCTCTTAAATTCAGTATTAAATTCTGCGTACACTCACTTTTGGCCTGACACCTTTAACTTGACTAATAGTGAAAATCCTACACTTTTTCAACCCGTTAGTTTCCATGGAACAAGTCGATTTTAAAATTGTTCAAGAATGATCCAGAAACTCTTGAACCTTCTATAGGAATCAATGGTGTTACTATCTAGTGGGTATGTTCGCACTTGTTTTGATAAGCTATTTCAAATATATGAACACACACAACATTTTAATATAGATTCCATTCTGATAAATGAAAAAGTAAAATAAGCTCCCACACGTCATTCTGTATATCAACAAATTTTGGTTTTGAAAAATAAAATTTTCTTATCACCACCTGGGAAGATGTAACAAACGGTTTTTACATTGCGAGTAGACGTTTTTATCAAGGATTCATTAACTTATATGTTTATCAACAAGCACTTGTTAGTTTTCATACCTTTACACTTGTATATAAAAACTCAGATTTTTTTCATTTCATCAAAACATTTACTCAATCCATGCAACATCGAAGACGTCCGTATACAGCAAATGTTAGTGTTATTAGAGTACCTCGTTCATCAATCGACAAGCGAAGGACTTTATCGATAATGGTCCGTTTTTCACCTTATTTCTCTAACCTATTTGCTTATCTAGACATTTACAAATGTGTCTGTTCAACGTAGATTAAAAACGAATACACTCACAAATAGTATACGAAGTCATACATATTCCCTATCAAATACTACAAATCAAAATTCTGCATATTCAAACGAAGCAGTCCTCGTTGAAAACAAATTCAAATATGGAATTTATTTCCTCGAAAGATCATTATGAAACAACACAAAATCATCATAAACGGAAGAAAAAAATAAAGAAGTTCGTACACAAATTTCTAATAAAATATCTAATTTCTATTTCGTCTAGACTGCCATATATTTGTATGATTCTGTTTACAGTACTTGTTCTTACTATTATTGCTGTCGTTCTTTGTATTCTTTTAATCAATTCAAATCAAAAAAAGAAAATCATAGCTAACAAAAAAAGTGTATTGCGATGGAATTCAACAGGACTCACGATAGCTGGGGTTTCGACTGTTTCCGGAACAGACAACATGCATCTGAATACACCCCAAGATATGGCATTAGATTACAAAGGTACAATGTTTATTGCTGATTATAGTAATCATCGGATACAGAAATATGTAAGAAACTCAATGAATGGAACTACGGTAGCTGGATTCGGAAATGGCACAAGCAGTACTTTACTTTATGGTTTAAATATACCGGTTCATGTAATAGTCGATGATGAAGAAAATCTATATATTTCCAATCAGGGAAACCATAAAATTCTGTATTGGCCCTGCAATGCCTTATCAGGTGTTGTAGTTGCTGGGCTTGGTAAGAAAAAAAGATGATTGTTCAAGAGAAAGATAATCATGGAATATCTGTTGTTCACATAGGTGGTGCAGGAAATGGACTTAATCAACTAATCGGACCTTATGGGATCGAATTGGATAAAATAACGAATACACTTTATATTGCAGATTATAACAATAATCGTATTATGGCATATCCAAAAAATGCAATAAACGGTACTGTTGCATTTGGTGGTCAAGGTGCAGGTATAAATAGGACACAGTTATGGGCTCCTGTTGGTATTTATCTGGATTATGTTTCCAATAGTCTACTGATCGCTAACCATGAAGCAGATAATGTTGTTCGCTGGACACGAACTGAACAACAATGGACACTGATGGCTGGTGACATAAATGGTGTCGAAAATAGTACATCGACTACTTTCTATAGAGTGACCGATATGATATTTGATCCTATGGGTAATATGTATGTTGCTGATCGAAATAATCAACGAATTCAACTCTTCATGTCGGGGGAATATGTTGGTAAAACCATTGCTGGTGTAACAGGTGTATTTGGAACAAATGCTAGTTTATTTAATAGGCCTTGGTGTGTGAAACTTGATAGCCAATTAAATTTATATGTAGCTGATGCAAATAATCATCGAATTCAAAAATTTTTAAGATATTAAAGAACTTTAGTTTTTGTCAGACAAGAGGGTGAGGGTGGTGTGAAAGAAAAGTATGAACTTTATTTTGAATTAAATAGCAATGAAAACCTTCTTGTAATACATAATACCAGCAACAAATGACCAAAAGATTGAACCATAGAGATTCATCGAAAGTTGTGCAGCATGAGTATTACTAACACCAAATTGTACGGGAAAACTACCGCCAAATCGTTCATGACATACATAAATCACGATGGAATTCATGCCCAACCATAAGAATGGAGCACCAGTGAACAATTGATAAACATCCACAAGAAGATAGAGAGCAGTAATATTGAAAAAAGCTAAACTCGAAAGAATTAATACAAATGTTAATGACCACATATTTTTATTAATCGGAATCGGACTATCGGATTGTGCACCAGCTGATAAACCTAAACCCAACGAACCACAAATGATACCCCACATAATCCACTGTAGACAAACTCGATTAACACGAGTCGAATGAGCAAATATATGACCGGCTTGTACACCAAGATAACATAGAAGAATACCAGTTAAATTACCCAGAATACCTTCGGGATCATACGGTATTTTTGTATCATAGATTTCTTTGCAAGTTGGTGAACCGTACAAATGAGTCGGTCCTAAAACAGTTCGATCAATATACCCAGCCGCTCCTACATACACAAATAAGAAATAACAAAAGAGTTGTTTTTTTTAAATAAAACTATACCTCCAGTACAGTTTTGATATTTTCCATGTTGATGGTTTCCACCAGGACCTAAATATCCGGTCGGACAATCAGGTACAGGAAGAAGAAATGTAAGACAAAGCCAAGTAGTCACTATCGATAGAACAGTGAGCCATTGAATCCAATATTGAAAGACACATTTGACTAATTCTTGACCGAATGATTGTTGTCTATTGTCGTTTCGTTGATTATCGTTTTTATCCAAAAACAAAACAATCAAAGCCGTAAAAAAATAGCACAATGTTAATCGTTGAAGAACACCTAAAATCCGAAGATTTTTCAATTTCGGTGTACTCGTTTGACTTGAAAGTCCTATATCGATAGATTATTAAACGCCGATTGAATATCGAATCTTACCCAACGTATATAGAATAAGTGTTCGTCGACAAATTTTTAAAAGAATACTTCGTTTTGATACATTCTTTGCACGAAGTGATCGTTGCGAAAGAACAATCGAAACACCCATCATCCAAGTAAACCAAGGAAAAACAAGATCAGCCAATGTCAATCCATTCCAAGCTAGACAAAATATTATTCAAATTGTACGTATATTTGTTTTTTTATAATTTACTTGAATGATCAAAAAACCAATAGCCACCACCTAGAAAACAAACACACAACTAACAAATTCTCTCAAAGAGGTTTGAATACTTACCACCATAGTTGACGAAAATCATTACCATAAGTGCAAATCCACGAAAAGTATCCAAACCATGAAGACGTTTTGATGAACGACCTTTAGGACGAGGTTTATTATCATATAAAGCTGCTGGATTTGACATCATATCAACATTCACATCTCGACGAGATTCGTGGGTGGATTCCGTTATATTTTCTGTTGGATCTGATGCTATTGTATCACGAGTATCGTTGATCAATTGTGATCGTTGTTCACTTTTCGAACCAAAACATTTAAAATATTGTTTTTGATGTAAACGTTGTATGATTTGAACTACAATAGCATATAATATAAAAATGACAATACCAACTATAGCAGGTGCCATATAATTGCTTAGATTTCCAGTTTGTGTTATAGAACAGTCATATGTAGATGAAGACGTACTTGGCATGATATGAAGTACATACGTTCCATTTTCATCGAATTTATATGATTTGAAGTTACACGATGGAGATACCGATATGTTTGATGATGACGATTGAACTTCCAAATCATAAGCATATTTTGTGTCGATAGTCCTACTATTAGTTTGATTTGGATCAGCCGTCATGTTTCGTACAAGATCACAGTATTCACATTCTATTGTATTCCATCGTACTGTAATGTTATCCGAAGGAAGCATATTATGTACGATCAAATAAGCTTCATCCATTCCCAATGGATCGGACGGATCATCTCGAACAGTTTGTTCGATGTGATCAATGCCTTCACTAAACGATAATCCAACGATAAAAATTAAAATGAAATAGTCCATGATCATCTTTCAGCAAATTCTTAAAAAGATGTAGTATAAATGTATGTTTGCTTATATAAGTACGTAGATAAAAGAAGTCTTTCTGTTTATAACATATTCTTATCGAAAGCGATGTCCAGAATGTCAACATTTTCTTTGGAGGAGTAGGAGAAGAAGGAGCGTTTGCAAAAAAAAACAATTATTAAAACTTGCAGTATCTCTGTCCTTGATATTCAGTATCGTGATTAGAAAACACACAAACTTGATGGAGGTACATTTGCTTTTGCTATAGGAGATTTCAGCGATGATACTAAATCGGATTTAGCAGTAAAAAGTGGTCATGACGAAATTAACAGTAATGACTTTCGTCTATAGATCGAAAACTATACTCAATATACTAAGTGTATTCGTTACTATGTTAGATAGATTATCAATCTTTTGATGAAAATCTTTTTTGAATACTGCGAAATTCATGCTATCATAAATAACGAATGAGTAAGATGAGGGTAAAAGTGATCACTGGGGATTTTATTGATGAGTTAAAAAGAAAAAAATAGCTGATTATTCTGAAAAAGTATTGGAACGTTGTTCACTGTCAACCAAACCAGCTGCTCGGCTACTAACCGGTGTAGTATCTTTGTTTAATTGAACTGTTGTTCGAGAAAATATAATACGACAGCACATTTTTTGACCATTGACAATACAACATTGTGGATAACTACATGAACAGTAGCCACCACTTAAACATGCCGTACAGATTTGAGCATTTGTTTCATAGAAAACTGCCATTATTACAAGAAAAGCAAGACCAATATTGAGAATTCGAGCCATAACGAATGTGTATTGTATACAAGCAAATACGAAAAAACTTTAGTTTTTATATGAAATCCACTTCCTTTTTTTTATTATTTTACTTTTGCACATTTTGGTCAAAATCATACGCCTTCCAGGCAAAATACACACTGCATAACCATTCTTTTTTTTATATGCGACATAAAACTATGCCACTTCCTTTTTGACACTGTATGAAGTGTTCTTTAATTTTATTTTTAGCAAATATAAGTACCAACGCCACCGGCATTCAATGACGTATCGTAAATTTTGCCATTACATTGTATTTGAGGGTGAGGGTATTGCAAATTTTATAGATAATTTAAACATTCATGATATGGTTTAGAAGAAAAAACAGAAAAATCACTGGTCTAATAAGAATTATTTAAAAAAGAACGAATGGATCGACTTGGTTTCGGTATGCATGATGGACATTTACCACGATACAAATCAGTTTTGATATTGTAAACGTGATTATTTGAGCAGACATACCATTGACCTGATTCCATTTTGAGGGTGTCTACAACGGAGAAGGACTGCTCTTCGAGAAGATTTAATGATGAAAGATATCTATTTTCTTTGATTATTGTTAAAACTCTTTGGAATGATTGATAATCTTGTTGAGTGAATGCACCGGATTTCGTTACTAAGATTCGTAATTCATCGAGATGATTATTGAATGATGTTCGTTGTATATATGGACCTTTTGCTTGAAGAAGAGTATAATTGAGCAAACAACGAAGACGTTTTAATTCATTTTGAATATCAAACAATTGCTGTTGAGTATAGTTATATGTTAATAGATCACTGGATTGTTTGAGCAAATACGTAGTTAAATGTTGAAATGACGATGAAATAGTATTATCACTAATAAAACTTTGTCCGATAGTTAATAAACGACTAAGAAGAAATACGTTTTAGAAAGAAGAATTGATAGGAATCATACTCGATTTCTTTGAAGAATGTGCAGGTGTTTTTTAAGTAATTCAATTCATCGATATTGATCGATTTCTTTTTTCTCTCAAAACGATGAATTAATCCATTGAACCGATTCTGTTCAATTTTTGCAAGACTTTTTAATTCTTCAATGGTTTGATTACGTTCGAGAATTAAATCTGAAGATTTAAGACCATTTTGTTGTTGATTTTTAATCTGTTCGATCCATAATTGAATACAATTTATTTGAGATTTATAACGTTGACAATGACGAATTTTAATTTGACAACGTGGACATGAAATATATTGAATTGATCGAGACTCATTCTTTTGTTTTGTGATACTTTCGTTGACATATCGATCGAGTCCATCGATTTCGACTAAGAAATAGAACAAATAGACAATGATCTTGTCGTTGTTGTTGTTGCTCGAATCTTACACAAATGACCACAATCTGGTAACTCAACAAAACGAGCTTGTGGTTTATCTTCCGTACCAAAGAAATATTCTTCTACGATTTGTTTATTACAAATACGACATTGAACTGGGCACGGTTCACCACAGACACCAATACCTGAACGAAAAACAATATATCTTAGACTCTAGTGAATAAGATGAACTCACATGGATGACCACATTTAAGATTTCTTTTCATACAATGAAAACGACATGGTTCTCGGTTACAGATTTCCGAGCACAACTTTGAACATTGTGAATGCATACATGCATTATCACACATCTAGCAGAGAATAAATAAATCGAAGAATTTTTTTTTTCTTACTTCTTTGCACGGTGAACACGGTTCGCTACATGTTGTTGAGCATTTTGAATGGCTACATGATGTTTCACAAGGAGACGAACATAATGAATAATTATCCGAACAAGTTGTTTCATACGACTACAAATATTCAATATACAAACAAAGCATGACATTCAATTCGAAATCTACATGGGTACATAATAATTGTCGAGAGGCTTTCACTTTGCACGACAAATGTAATCGGCCTGTTTTGCATTCGCTACATTTTCCTGCACATTTATGCTGGCATAGAAGACTTTCATCACACGGTTGTGAACAAGAAATTGTATGAATTAAATTTTGAGTTCGGAGTGCACATGTACCATTACCAATATGATCGCAAGGAAGTCGAACGGCGACTATTTGCGTACATCTATCACTTGTGGGTTCAATTCCACATGCGATATCAATCGTATGATTACATGTTGGCACTTTTTTCGATACTAATTGTTGACATGTGCCATGATTATTCGGTTCGTCGATATGACAGACACTTTGACAGCGATGACCACATGGATATAAAATGTCATCACACGATTTTGTGCAACGAACTCGGTCATGACTAAATTTCAAAAATTAGAAGAGAAAAAAAATGTGATCTTGAATTACTCGTAGTTATGACAAAGTTTGGAACATGAATGACCACAACGAAGTCGTTGTCCACATAATTTCTTACAGCCACCTTCAGGCCGTTCCAAAAACGATTTAGCTGTGTCAGCAATAAAAATATCCTCCGGATGTTGATTACAGCAAAGTGGAAGTCCTACATATAATCTCTCTCAGTAGAAAAAAAATAGTCAATCCAGTTTTTTGCTCTACCTTTTCCAACAGCTTGCCCGCTTATCAAAGTTTTCTCCATCTTTTCCCACATAGGTTCATTGTCTTTCAGAAATTTCAAATTTCCCACAATAAACATCGCACAACGTGCACGTGACAAAGCCACACAAATCCGATTGTGAACTTTTAAAAAGCCAATTCTATTCTCGGGATTATTACTTCGAACTAATGAGAGAAGTATGATCTCGTTTTCTTCGCCTTGATAGGAATCAGTGACATTAATTCGAATGCCTTTCAATAACTTTTGCATAGGACTTCCTTTCAATAGACTACTAATCAACGCTCGTTGACCAAGATACATAACGAGAATCGTTATTTTTGATGTTGGATAACCTTGTTTGACGAGAAAATGTGCAAGTGCAAGGATATATTCTGCTTCAAATCGATTCCTTTTCGAATTTCCTTCAGCAACAAATTCTTCAGCATGATTATGGTTGATAAAATATAAATTCTGTCGAACGCCAATAATCGGCGGACGTTCTGTACAAACACTTTCATGATTTTTCAGATCGTCGTAGAAATGAACCATCAATTGACAGATTTCTGGTCGCATTCGATGCTAAACAAACAAGAAAATGACGTAAATTATTCACGAAAAACAAAATCGTTTACTTGAATATTTAGTCGAACATTGGAAAAATCATTTTTGACCAATCGTTCGAATAAACTCACATCCATGTGATACTCTTGGCCTAATTTGTAAACACTTGGACTTGGTCGTAATTGAACATGATCACCAATTAATATCAAATGTTCACATTTCGGACTCAACGATGTTGTTATATGAGCTTCAAAGATTTCAGCAGCTTCTTCGACAATAACAATCTTACATCCTACGTAGAATTTAAAAAAGAAACTATTAATCGACTTTTCTCATTGAGTTTCTAACCAAGTTTTTGTAAAACATCGAAATATTTTGCTGCACAAGTCGTTGTCATTGCGACGATAATCGCATTTTTTAATATATAAAAATCTTCTAGTTTCAAATAATCCGAATGTTCAGCCACGGCTCGATTGAATTCGAGTTGCGCATCACTCACTGATTTATAACCTGAGTCTCGATATTTCTTCAGCCAATATCGATAGAGATCATGTCGTTTGTCGTAGGATAACTTCCAGAGATTGTCGTCGAGCTTGTCAACAGTAGCGTCAGTTAGTCGAGTCGGTCGTGTTAATAACTCATGAATGAGTTGTTTCTGTTTGCTTTTACTAACAACAGTTTTCCATTCATCGTCGGGTTGATTGTTGAGAGACGAATGCGTGACTTTCGAGGTTTTATTTGGCCGATAAAATTCATTGTCAAAATCGATTTCATCTCGTCGACGATTTTCTTCCTCCTCTTCTTCTTCTTCTTCACTTTGAATACCATGATCATCAACGATTGACATGTCGTCGAAATCATCTTCAATCGACTGGATAAATTCAACATTGTCACTCAAACCTAACCAATCAGCTAAGATCTTTTCCTGAGATCGATTGAATCCGTGTTGAGCAAAAATTAACGAACGATAATGTTCGATTTTAATCGCTTTACTATCGTTTAAACGAGATAGAGAAGTTAAATAAGTATATGAAGCTTCAATCAAAGTTTCATTCGATTGAATCGTCAGTTGACTCAGATTTTTTCGGTTCATAATATCTCGTTTTTGTTTATGGATAATCGATGGTATGAGACGTTTGTCTCGATAATTTTGTCGAGCTTTTGTCAATGAAAATGGAAGAATAGTTTCGTTCTGGCATCGACCACCAACACGAATCAATCCTGAGCACAAGAATAAATGTTTCGATCAAACTCGAAAAATCACTTCTTATCCTACCGTCATTCATCTTCAATCGATTGATAATATGTTCGAGAAATTGATCAAGTGCATGATTTGTTTGACAAACCATTAGAATAGGAGAATTTTCTTCGGTCTGTGGACACCAAACAGATCGATTATGTAGAAGTAATTCAGCGATTTTAACGCCTAAGTATGTTTTTCCAGTTCCTAAACACGAACAACTCATAGATACACCTTCTTATTTTTGAATATACACGATCTATCTACCTGGTGGTCCTTGGATGAGAGCAACTTTTTTTGTCAATGCTAATTTCAAAGCTTCGTACTGCTTTGCATTCAGTGGAACTTCATTTACCTTGGGCCATTCGTTTTCACTCAATAGAGTTACATTTCGATATTGTCTTTTCATTGCAGAAGTGACTTCGTAGCTAATAGAAAGTTGTGGTCGTAGAGTGATTAAATCTGGTGAATTCGGTTGAGCAAAAATGTGTGTCACTGTTCGAATTTTCGCTTTCGACGGAGCGAATAGAGGTGTGAAATCGAACTGTGTGTTTCGTTTGACGTAATCAGGTGGCGTAATATTCGATGATAAATGTAAAACATACGACTCTAACGGAAATTTATCATCGGGAATTTTCTGTAGAGCAGTGAGAACATGTCGATAGGCTTCGAAATAACTGGTTGTTTCAACCATTGTCAAGTATTGTTGTTCATTTAATAGTTGTAGTAGTTTTGTCGAACCACAATTACCAAATGTGTCTGATGTTTGCAGATAGGGTCGAACGTAGAGTGTGAGTTTTTTTTCGAGATCCGAACGATCTTCGACTGTGACAAAGAGACATGTTTGAAATTGATTTGATGTCAAAGCAAGAAGACTTCCGTAGATCAAACGACGACTATTCGCCCAAGGAGTTTTACCGAATTTCTTTTCATCCAATTTCAAACCGTAAACTAAACCATTTTTCAAACTCAATTTCGGCCCAACCGAAAAAACATTCTCATAAATTCGTATGTCGGTATTTTTCGTTTTTGTTTTGTGAACAAAAGCTTGAATACCATCACGCAATGGACCAACAAAATCCTCTCGTAATAAACGAAAATGAACGTCAAGATAATGCCGAGCATTGTCGTATAAACCGCCAGGTTCAACGATATTTCCACGTAGAAAAACAGGCTCAGTCGAAAAGATTTCGTTTGTCGACGGAATAATACTCAATAGACGAAAATCATTGGGTGGTGGTCGACGGTCAATGTTCGGCTTTTGTTGTTCTACTATTTTCTCTTCTTCATTTCGTTGATAGATCGACTCAGCTTTTTCCGCAAGTTTACTATGTCTTTGTTTGATTTGTCTGATTTCCTAGAAGAACATTCTCGAATAAGTTAATCGAATGGAAAATTAAACTCACATCATTTTCATCTCGTGTTCGATTTAAACAAGTTCCAATTCGTTCAATGAATGGACTCACTTCACTTTCCGAAAACGGACTGAATGTTAGTAATTGATCGAGAATTTTAAGAGTCTGATGAATTAATTGAAAACGAAATGTGCCCGTTTTCGGATCTTTCGAACGAAGTTGTTCATGTAGAGCTTCGAAATAAACTGACCCCGGTAATTTCGTTAAAATCTCAGAAATTCGTCTCTCTTGTCCTAAACAATTGAGCATTCGTTCGAATACTGTCGTTAATATTTCAACCCATTCAGGATTCGTCTCCATTCGTTCGTCAGACAAATATTTATCTAACTGAAAATACTCCTTTGTCATGTCGACAATCATTTCATCAGGTTCTTTTTTAAGCAAATCACAAAGCATCTTATAGCCAATATGCGGTAAATTCGTACTCGTTCGACTAAATCAGAAGTATTTCTCGTGAATTTATTTCTTAATTGGAAACCTTTACCTGCGTGTATCGGCAGATGGAGTCGCTCGAGATCGATTAGAATGACGAACAACTGAGTTATGTGGCTTAGCGTGAGCACCTCGAGATCTCACGACTCCACGTTGGTTACGGCTTCCGTGAAAACTATCATCCATGCTTGTTCTCCTCTTTTCGTTCTGCAATATGAAACTTATACATCAATCTATTGTCAAAAAAGAAAGGAAAGGAAAGGAAAAGAAAAGAACAAATATTGATCATATAATATGTGACTGACAGACACTTTCTTTATCAGCTGCTCTTCGTTATATCACATGATTGGTTATCTATTATTTGATAACAAATAGATGTCACTCGTAATCATTTATTTAAAATTCAAATTCGTAATTTTTCCATGTAAATCTACTAAAAATTAAGCTAAATAAATTATTTTTCAAATAATTATTTCGACATGGTAACAAACAGTCGATTGGTTCAAATGCACCTTTACAATGATCAAATGACTCATATATCTAACGATTCTCATCGACCCATCCCTCTCACACCTCTTCATAAAACAAAAAAATCTTTGTTTTCATTTCGTATTTTGTTTTTGCTCGTGTTGTTTTCATTATTATTATTATTATTCGAAAGTAATTTCATTTCTATTTTACCTTTTCACCGAACTTTCGTTGCACACGCAACACGCAGAAGAAAAAAAGAAAACAAACTATTGTCAATAATTGCGAGACAATAGAGATAACGAAGAAAGCGACATGACTCATTAGAAAAACATTTTCGTTGGAAGTTTATATATTCTAGATGTTCTTTTATTAGAAGATTAGAAAACAACAAAAAACTTCAGGTTTAACCCTTTAATTGAAACAATTCAAAACAAAACAAAAATGATAGTGGGCGTTCCAACATCGTCGATCACAATTCTCGAAGAAACCGAACGACATGTCAACGGCATACCCATTCTAACCAACGATTCATCAATCGATCCCACACCGGCGTCACTCTGCACGATCATATCGCCCTCAGAAAGTTACCCACTCGTTGCCAGTGAACTCGCCGATGCCAAACTCGAACATCAATCGGTTATCAATCCCAAGGAATTACCATTCGAGCTGTTAGCTGGCGAAGAATGTTCGAAATACGAACACGATTCATCCGATGGAATTATTTATCTAACTAATTTTCGTTTATTCGTGTTTACCACTGAATCGACCTGCTCGTTTATCAATTGTCCGTTGCGTTTAATTGATTCAATCGAAATCAAAGACAATATTTATCTGTACATTCAATGTAAAGACCTTCGATCGTTTCGTTTAGTATTTTTAACAGGTGAAAAATGTTGTTTCTGGTCGAGAAAATTACTCGACGTGATTTCAACTCCGACGAGTTTCGACGATTTATTCGCGTTTAAATTCGCCTCATCGATCCCGAATCACGAATACAACAACCGAGATTATCTACACGAAGAATTCAGTCGTTTACAATTGGACAACGATCCTTGGCGCTTGACGGATATCAATCAAAAGTACAAAATCTGCCCGACTTATCCCGAAATCAACGTCGTTCCATCGAGCATCACCGACAGCGAGCTCGGTGACGTCGCAAAATTTCGATCGTACCGACGATTTCCGAGCGTCGTTTGGAAACATAATAATGGCGCGGTCATCGTTCGAACGAGTCAACCGGAAGTCGGCTGGTTGTTCTGGCGTTCGAAAGAAGACGAAAAAATGATTCAATCCATCATCGAAGCTTGTTCGACGCCAACGAACAAGCCGATCGTTCACGAGAAAGAAACCAGTCGGTTGGTCATTCTCGACGCTCGAAGTTACACGGCCGCTGTCGCCAATCGAGCAAAAGGCGGCGGTTTCGAATATCCTCCGTATTACCCCGACTGCGAAGTTCAATTTATGAACCTGCCGAACATCCACGCGATCCGAAAAAGCGCTCAGATGCTACGAGTCGCCATCGCCAATGCAGCACAAGGCGAAAATTGGCTCTCGCAGCTCGAATCGACGCGCTGGCTGCACAATCTTTCGCTGCTCATCGGTGCTGCGTGTTTTGTCGTCGGAAATATCGATCAAAACGCTCGGCCGGTGCTCGTTCACTGCTCCGACGGTTGGGACCGAACTCCACAAATCACATCTCTCGCTGAAATCATGCTCGACCCGTACTACCGAACGATGGAAGGCTTTCAAATCCTGATCAAACGCGAATGGTTGGCGTTTGGGCACAAATTTGCCGATCGGTGCGGCCACGGCATCGGAGCCAACGATGTTAATGAACGAAGTCCTGTGTTTCTGCAATGGTTGGATTGTATTTATCAATTATTTGTACAGAATCCGATTGCATTTGAGTTCAACGAGATGTTTCTCTTGAAACTAGCGTCACATACGTACACGTGTTTGCACGGAACGTTTTTGTATAACAATGATTTCGAACGAACGGCCGAAGATTTAGATCATCGAACGTTGAGCATTTGGAGCTTGTTGAATATCAAATCAACACAATTTATCAATCATTTATTCGATGAAACGAAAAAGGAAATTCTTTATCCATCGCATTCAGTTCGAGACCTACGCATTTGGTCGAATCTTTACCTTCGCGAGCATCGATCGTCCTCAGCCGGCACCATCGAGCATCCATCATCGTCGGCTTCATTAGTCCCTGGCGGTCTGCATTCATTCGAAGACCTTTCCAATCCATTACTCGCCAATCTTCCTCGCTCGAACTCCGATCCCAGTCTAACCGGCTCGATCAGTCTCGAGTCCTCATCAGCAACTCTCCGTACAAGTACACATGCATCTCTAACTCCACAGAGCAACCGTTTGCAGAATTCTACCTCAACAAACAGTCTTTTCGGTCAACCGCATCACCTCGGCACGTTAAACGGCAGCAATCAAAATATGACAACGAATTCCATCAATGGTTTATCGACGCCGACCTCTCCAAACTCGAAAAACGTCGCTTCACCATCGCCGAATCCCGTCGTCGACAGTCCGCGTAAACGTGAAAGTTTCACCACGGACGACTCGACGCCTGATCTAACCCAATTAGCTTTGTCTATGCAGAGATTTCCGATGAATGCCGATGGAATTATTCGAATGTCTCGTCCGAGAAAACACACGAACTCGACGTCAAGCACCGGCTCGGGCATTTCGGACACTTGGTCACTAACGAGAACGAATTCTCAAGACGCCAATCATCACCAACGTGCACAACAAACGTCGACATCGGATAAAGCGCTTAAATCCGTGCGAAAACGGATCGATGTCGATGGATTAACGAAGATTCCCGATCAAATTACATCGAGAATGTTGGACAAAGAACGGATCTACATCGAACAAATCGAGAAACTTCACGGACATTTGCGACGAACGCAGAAACTAATTCATACTTTGATCAAATTCAATCACAACAACAACGCGAACAACGTAAGAAAACAAACAGAAAAAAAATCGATAAAAATGTTTTATTTTTTTGTTTGTTCGAAAATAGAATGTCTCGCCTCGAATGGACGCAATCTCGCCGAATAATGTAAATAGTATCGAAACATCTTCGTGTGCATCATGGCAAAAGATTGATAACACCGAAGGAGCTGTCACAAGATGGATGCCAGATTTCAACGCTCACGCATGTCATTCGTGTCATGCCAAGTTCCAGCAATGGCCGTTTTCCCGTAAACATCATTGTCGAAGTACGTGACTCTCGTCTTTTTTTTTTTGTTTTCTCGAATCGAATTTCTTATCTTTTGAATAGATTGCGGAAATATCTTTTGCAGTACCTGTGCGAATGACTACCGTTTGATTCCATCGTTGAGTTTAACACGAGAAGTGCGTGTGTGTCGTGATTGTTTGCCGATAATCGACGGACAAATGTCGATCGAACAGTCACCACCGAAAATGACAACGCCGATGCCGATACAAAACGGTTGCCGACAAGCTAATGGAACGTCAAATGGATCGTTTAACTCGCCTGGAGGACAGAAAGTCAAAGGATAATAAACACAGACGCTTATGTTCTTTTTTTTCACCCGCGTGACCTGATTTCTTCTTTTCAAGTTTTCTATTTTCTTTCCAAATCAAACACAGAAAAAAAAACCAAACGCGATTATTTGTCGATATATATCGAGTAGACTAGATGCTTGTCGTCTCCATGAGGTCGATTGAACACGTGTAACGTGTACTTGTACGTTCTATTTATTTATTTTCCATCGCGTTCGTTCGTTGGTTTTCATTGATTGATGTGTACATACGGAAAACTATTCTTTATCCTTCGTTTTGTTCTTCTGTCTGTGATGAGAACATTCAGCTTTTCTTCTTCTTCTTCTTCTTCTTCTTTATACATACGCACATATATTCATTTTTGTTTTAAATTCTTCAATACCTGTATGAGCTATTTTTTTTTGTTCTTGTGTTATTTGTTCGTAATACATATGCACATAGAATTTACTGAAGTTGTTTTCACTGAGAAGGCGCGGGAATTGAATTGAAAAACAAACAAAACAATATGTCTGTTGGCGATTATCATTCGTAAGTTGAGAATTGAATACGATCAATTTACTTTCTTTCATAGAGAAATCAATGAGATTTGTAATCTTTTTCATAAACGTTTGTTCAACCTCGAAATTGCATTACAAACGAATAATCAAATTAAAACACGAGCCTATGAATATTTGACAATTTTTGATATAGCTTTTGATCAATTAAATATTCTCTCGACGAATTTCAATTCGTCATTTCAATTATTAATTTCACTTTTTCGCGTTCTACTTCTCGATTCAACCGAACAATTCATTGATCTTGAAACTCGTTTACAACAATCCGAAGATCAAATTTTGAAATTAAAATCTCAGAAAAAACATTTTTCAAATAATAATAATCTCGAGCCAATCCATACATTAAAAGATCGTCTTATGGAGGCTAAATTTCGTTGGAAAATTGCTTCTCGGTACAGCCAAGATTGGAAACAAAATCATATCTCTCAATGGACACAAATGTTCATTCAACATGAGAGTGATCTCCAAAAAGAACTTCATCAATACGAACAAATTCTTGAACAGAACGAATCGGTTCATCATGAAACAATGAAACTTCTCGGTCAACAAACCATTGACATGCAAATCAAAGCTAATCAAACGTACGAATTCTATGAAACCGAAACGACACGTTTCGAACGGGATTTAGGCAATTATCGTTGGGAATATAGTCAATTGAAACAACGTCGAGAAGACATGATCATTGAATATAATCGAATGAAAAATATTGTTGATGAATATAATCAAATGAAAATTGACGAGAGATTAGCATTAGAGAAGCAGAAACAACGCGAAGAAGCTATTAAAATCATTCAAACTTGGTGGAAAGGAATAATTAGTCGACAAAAGAGAAAGAAGAAGAAGAAAAAGAAAAAGAAAAACAAATGAAATTCTTGTCAAATCTACGACGTCGGTTTTTTTTATTATTATTATTAGTATTATCTTAATTCAATATTGAATTAGAAAATGTTGATTTTCTTGTTTTGTTTTTCCTGCAGATGTTTCAATGACAAAAAATAGATGCCGAGAGAATTATCTGTTCAAATCGTTAAAATTTCAACGCATAAGTGTACACATCCTATTCAGATAGCTTGCCGATCAAATGATTTTCATGTCTTTGTCAAACGATTTTCGGTCTAATTAATAGCATATGCACGAATGATTACAAATGATATAACGCTGAATATTTTAATATATATATAAATGCAAGAGAAAGAGGAACAAAAAAGCTTTTAGTCTAATATCCATATGAGAAAAACCAACAGGATTAGAAAGAAATTGATGCAGAACTTAATCAATAAATCATTCATATATCATAACTGTTTCCTTTTGCTATTTTTTAATCTTTAAGTTATTCATTTACCAAAAATTGATACACATACGTATATTTATTTTCTCATTCGCGCTTTACAGCATTATGTATGGAATCGCGAAACATATGACATTGTATAACATGTTTGCATCCTGCTGCTTCCCGTCTTTGTTATTTTACTCTATCGTTTTTCTTTTTTTTTCCTAGTCTATATTGACACAACGAATATATTTGACAGAGAGAACGAGAGCGAGTGAGTGTGAGAACATTATCGGCAAACAGCGAGAGAAAAAAGAAGCAAGCCGAGTGTTAGGCTTTCTTACTTTCCATTAAACAGACTCGGTGGGATGATATTGCGTGTGTAGAACTTTTTTGTTTTATATATTCTCTTTGTATTTTAAAATAGAATTAGTTTTCTTTTGAATACATATGGGAGTAATCAATAGAGGACTCGGGTGATCATCCGATTGTTGTTATTGACAAGAAATTGAATTAGTTATTGAAAATTTCCTTTAATTTATCGAGATGAATCGTCGAGATACCACAAAAGATATTCATTTGCTTGATTTTTTTTAGGATGATGATTCATTTTCAATAGTTAATCATTTATTTATTTTCAAGTAAGTTATGAATAATTAATCTTTTCAATTGTATTCAATATGATCAAGGCTAAATTTTCGAGATATTGTCATTATCATGCATTCACAACGTTCGTAAATGATAAAAAAGAAAGAAGAATCTATAGCTCAGAGCTGTTTCTCTAGACGATAAGAATAGATGAAAGACTAACTGGGTTTTACTTTTTTTTCTCTCTCTCACTCTGCGGTGGTCGTCGTCCCCAGAGAGCGAATTCCGTTATAAGTAAATTAGTTCTGTGCCAGAAGAACAGAGTAAATCAATCTATGCGTGCAATCCATGACATCATGTTTGGATCGTCGTCGTCGTTGTTGTTGTTGTTATTATTATTATTATGATGATTATTTTTTCTTTTTCGTCTCTTGGTTTTATTCTTTCTTTTTTCTAATAATTCAATAGTGACAGATTTATCAACAATGAGTCTTATTTGAAAAATAGTTTTTATTATAAAAAATATTTTAGATTGATTAGATAGCTGTCAACGATATTGTTTTTTTTAATCAACTAGAATCAGTGTAATCGAACTTTTCCGCCTTGCTTATGACGGTTCGAACGGATGTCAGGTTCGACTAATTATATTGTCGAGTGTGAAAGAGAGAAATGATGAGATTCTCAAACTTTTCCATGTGTTAACCGCAGGTGTTTCTTATTTTTTTGGTTGTTTCGAAATCAATTAATGATCTTTTTTTTTTTGACTGCTTTTTTCACATCGATTTGTAATCAAAAGATCAAGTGAAATATTCGGAAGAACTCGTAAATATATCCTCGAGGTATCTGCGTGCTGCTTCGAACCGTCTCCATACTGTAATTATTTGTTTATAGAACAAAATAAAAAAAAATCAGAAACTATTTTATTTCTGTTTCAGTTTTCTCTTTATTTTTCTGTTCAAGATAATAATTAACATCCGATCATATAGAAAGAAGAAAACCTATTCTCGTTAACAAAACAACTGATCGTTTAGTTTCCATTGTCGACGACTGACGATCAAATAAACGAAGAGAAAAGTTTGTGGTCTCGTTGTTGTTATATATATATATATTTTTTTTTTACTCTATTCGAGTTGAATCGATGTGTCGGCGAATAGTCGTATTATTTATTGATGTCATAATTGAAACGCACAAGCGAGATAGAAAAAAAACCCGAAACTGACAAAATAGATTGATGAGCAAAACGAGAATAGTCATATATAATATATATCACGAATCCACTTGTTGATTTGTTCTTTCTTCTTTATATTTGTAATAGATTCTCTAGTATTTCAGACGGTACGAATAGGTGTTTATCAATAATCATCAATTCTTAAGACATGAGTTTATTGACTCACTATGTTTGATTCAAACGTCTTATCAATTTCTTTCTGATATGTAGACGAGAAAAAGGTTGATATATACATGCATATCTATCTGACAACCTTCGCCTTTATTCGTAAGGTTTCTGATGATGTCACAGAGAATGTCGAACAGGAAAAAAGAAAGAAAAGAAGCGGAAAAAGATAGACGTTATTATTAATATTGCTCGGCTGTTTTGTATGCTCTCTCTGTCGATATAACGTATCTAGATAGATTTTGTTTTTTTCTTTAATACTAATCTATTTTGTTTGACTTGGCTTTTTGCAGCGCAGACGTGTGTGTGCTTATTTCGTCCAAGTGATAAGTCTCGTTTGAGAGATTATGGCTGAACAAACGCAACAAACATCGACCGATTCGAATAGTTCGAATTCTCCCGGTCGACGAGAATCGAATCCATTCGTTGAAAAACCACAAGCTTTCGCACGACGTGGTGCACTCAGACAAAAGAATATTTATACGGTTAAAGATCATGAATTTATTCCGAGATTTTTCAAAACACCAACGTTCTGTTCGCATTGTCGCGACTTCATTTGGTACGTGCATGGAATTTCTTGTTCAATCATTGATTTTCTTTTCTATTCGTCTAGGGGCTTTGGTAAACAAGGATTTCAGTGTCAAAGTAAGTTCTTCTATTTTGCGAACGATCGTTTTTTAATGCGCCATTAGAGTAATTTATTGACTTCGAACGGAAAGAGTATGTGTGTTATTTTATTAAATATGAAAAACAAAATGTCATCCAAATAAACTTAATAGTTCCTGACAAATATAACGATTAATGAGATACAATAAATTGATATTTGAGCTATTTAATTGTTGACCTTACGAGCAAACAACAAGAGTATCGAGAAACAGAGAAGAAGAAGAACACGGCTAGATGAAAGATATTTTACGAGAAGTTTCCGTTTCGATGTAGAAAGCAAAACTGGTTCAAAGTTTCTCTCTTTTTTTTCAATATAATAATATTTCTAGAATGTTCACTTGTTGTTCACAAGCGTTGCCATGAATTTATTAGTTTCACTTGTCCTGGTGTCGATAAAGGAGCTGATTCCGATGTAAAATTGATTCTCTTTATTTTCTGTTGATTTTAACATTTCCTTTTTCTCATCTATCGAAGGCACCGAAAAGTAACCATAAATTTCAAGTTCATACATACACATCGCCAACATTCTGTGACCATTGTGGATCACTTCTCTATGGGCTCATTCATCAGGGTCTCAAATGTCAGTGCTGTGATATGAATGTTCATAAAAAATGTCGAAAGTTCGTTCCGGAACTCTGCGGTCTTGATCATACTGAACGTCGTGGTCGAATACGGTTAAGTGTTAAATATGAGAAAGACAATAAATTATATATTGAAATAAGTGAAGCAAGAAATTTAATACCAATGGATCCGAATGGACTCAGTGATCCGTATGTTAAAATTAAACTCATTCCAACAACACCAGATGCAAGTAAAAAACAATTAAAAAGCAAATATAAAACAAAACGCGTTAGAGCAACACTAAATCCGCAATGGTTAGAAAAGTTTGCGATGTAAGTCAGCTGAAGTTTTTCGTTTTTTCACTCGAATCATTGCGCATTTTTAGTGATTTAAATGACGATGATAAAGATAAACGTTTGCTGATCGCCGTTTGGGATTGGGATCGAACATCGAGAAATGATTTCATGGGTTCACTTTCATTCGGAGTTTCGGAATTAATGAAAGATAAATCAGCTGAAGGATGGTTTAAATTGTTAAGTCAAGAGGAAGGCGATTTCTATGCCGTGCCTATACCTGGTGAAGATGGTCTCGGTCTCGTACAACCACCGATAAACGTATTCTTAATTTGAAACATGAACTTTTTTCTTTGTTTATCGATATCGACTATTTTTCTAGGCATATAAATCTGTAATTCGTTTACCGAAAGAAATGGATAATTTAGCATTAGCTGGTGCTAAAGAGCCAATTGATCGACCGATATCTCATGGTGAATCAATGAAAGAATCGGACTTTCATTTTATTAAAGTTCTTGGCAAAGGTTCATTCGGCAAAGTAGGGAAAAAAACAAAATCAAATAGAATAAATCATTTATTGAATTTCTTTCGAAAGGTTGTTCTCGCCGAACGTAAAGGCAAATCAGATGAATTATATGCAATTAAAATTTTGAAGAAAGATATCGTCGTACAAGACGATGATGTCGAATGTGTTATGATCGAAAAACGTGTTCTTTTATTGCACGACAAACCGAAATATCTCGTTCAACTCTATGCATGTTTTCAATCTGAAGTAAGACGAAAACGAGGAACTAAAAACGAAGAAAATCATTTCGTTTCGATTTAGGATCGTCTCTTTTTTGTCATGGAATTTGTCAACGGAGGAGATCTAATGTATCGAATACAACATGAAGGCAAATTTAAAGAACCTGTTGCACGGTATCATAGAAGATTTGTTCAAAGAAAAGAAAGGATTCTCAACGAGAGTTTATAATAGATTCTATTCAGCTGAAATTGCCGTCGGTTTGTTTTATTTACATAAAAAGGGAATTATTTATCGGTATGATGAATGATTTAATACCAAAGAAAAACGTACCTATGTGTTCCTTTCAGAGATTTGAAATTGGATAATGTTTTAATCGATCGAGAAGGACATATTAAAATAGCTGAGTAAACAAATCGATCGAATCATTCAAACAGTTGAAATCTGCATTCGATTTGTTTTAGTTTCGGCATGTGCAAAGAAAATATCACCAATGACCATAAAGCATCGACATTCTGCGGAACTCCTGGTATGACAGTCGGTTTTTCTTCTTTTTTTTTGATAAAAAATTGTCTGTTTTTTTTTCTTTTCAAGATTATATTGCTCCTGAGGTATAAAATGTTTGTTTTTTTTGTTTCGTCAATAAAATTTCCTGTTTGAATTCAGATAATTCTCAATCAAAAATACGGTAAAAGTGTCGACTGGTGGGCATACGGTGTTCTGCTATTCGAAATGCTCGCTGGTCAACCTCCGTTCGATGGTGAAGATGAAGAAGAATTATTCTCAGCTATCACTGATCACAATGTGTCCTATCCGAAATCGATGACATTCGAAGCACAACAAATTTGCAAAGGCGTTCGTATTCACGAACAAATCTCAAAAATGAAAATAAAGATTCTTTCGTTTGTTCGTTCAGTTGATGACTAAAAATCCATTGAAACGTTTGGGCTGTCATCCGATCGATGGTGAACGTGAACTCAAAACACATTCCTTCTTTCGTTTAATCGATTGGCAAAAAATCGAAGCTCGAGAAGTTCAACCACCGTTCAAACCTCGAATCGTACGTTTGAAAAAAAGCACAGTTTTCTTCTTCTTTATGTTTCTTAAACCCATTAGTTGCATTTCGTAGAACGTAGTTAGTCGAATTGTGTTGTGCTTCGTTTTTTTTGTTTGTTTTTAGAAAGATCCTCGTCAAGCCGAAAATTTCGATAAAAGTTTTACTAATCCACCGTATAAAAAAACTGAATGTGATAAAGTTGTTCTTTCAACGATCAGTGAAGAGACATTTCACAATTTTTCTTCTTACAATCCTCATTTCAACAAATGAAAAAGACATTCAACCTCCTTGTTCGTTATTGTCTGCTATCTGTCGATGTGTTTGTGTTTGTGCCATTTGCATATCGTTTCTTTTCTTTTTTTCTAATGCATACCCGGTTTTTCTTTCGCTTTTCGTGTTTAAAAACATAAGAGAATGAATCTATGTATCTCCTTCTAGGCAAGTTATCATGATACATCGAATTTCGATGGAGAATTCACCGATGCATCAATTCAATTCACACCTTGTGACAAACAATTCATACATGATCTCGATCCGAATGAATTCGCATCATTTTCCTATATAAATCCAACATATTTAACAAGAAAATCTCTTATTACTATTTAAATCCTTTTGTCTATTTGTCCTCTTATGTTAAATTTGACCTATTATCGAAAAATAAATCAATAAATATTTTTTTTCTTCTTGTTGTGTTTTTTTGCGAATCATTCAAATGCATAAATAGATTTATTTATTTTGTTTGTTTGTTTTTTTGTTACATTAAAAAGAAGAAGACAGATTGCACAAGATTATGGGTCATATCTATGAATGGAAAGACAAAAAAATATAATTAAAAGTCTATTGAAGGATAAAACATAGAGAAAATTACGATTACATATACATTTCAAAGGAAAGAAGAAGAAAATAAATAAATGGAATAATTGAAAATCATTTCTTATTCATATCAAGATACTCAAGATCCAATTTGAAGTAGACGTATGGATAAAATTCTTGTTGCGACGAGAACACGCCTGGAATGTCGATTGGCTAGAGAAAAGCGAAAAGTTCGAGAGAATGATTTTCTAGTTAGGAGATAAATTACTTCTTCAGCTCGTGATTGTTTTCCTTGATCGAGATAGCCGAAGAGTTGATCGAGTACATCACGTAAACGTTTCGTATTTTTACGTAATGGATGAATAACAATTGCAACAAAATTAACCGGCAGACCGAATCTATTTTACACAAGAAGTTGATTGAAAAACAACTGATTTTCTTTAAAGTTTTTACCGTAAAACCGATTCGACAAAAACTCGTAAGGCTTTGATATGTATCGATGCCGAAAAGATTTCACCGAAATGAATCTTCAACCATCGAACAAGATTGGCGTACAATTTCTGTCGTTCAGTTTCTAATTCGTGGATTTTTTCTCGTTCGTTTGCAAGTGCTTTTTCATCGAATGTAAAATCTCTTACTGTAAATCTAAACGAAAGAATCATTCATTCGATTGAATCATTTCAAATTTTACTTATTCTCTCGACATTTATGTCGGAATGTATCTTCGGTCTTTTGGAATAAAGTAACCGAGAATAAAGCATAATCTTGATCCTGTGAAATGAGTTCAGTCGTACGTGGTACGATCATTGAACACAAGGATTCATATTTGGCGTACCAATCATTCATCATTGCCTTGGGAACGCAAACTAATAAAGTTTTAAGATATTCGCTACCCAACAGAAAATGTTCTTTCTTGAGAACATCGTTTAAATTTCGAGTTAATAAACTTCCACTGAAAGAAGAAAAGTCAACGTTCATGTTCTTTGACTCATCAAACAACAAAAGCAAACCTTTGTTTTTTTTCTAAAGATTCGAGATTTTGTTTGACACTATTGTACGATTGACTACGAAGTTTAAGCTCGCTTTCGATGTGTGTTGTCGCTTTGGAAATGATTTCCGAAAGATTTTTAAGCGATTGTTTCGTTGGATATTTCGCGTGATCCCATTGAAATTCGGTTATATACCGAATTGGATCGACTGAAGAAAGAAAAGAAAAGCACAATGTGACCATCGAAAAACAACAATCACTCACCACCATTCGCGCCAACAACAAGATTCTCAGCCAGACGATTACGATCACCTTCGAGAACATCATTGAAAAAGAATTGAGTCAACTTTTTCGTTACACTAAACAGGCAAAATCCAAATCATTCCTCGTCAAAGAAGAACTTTACCCTTCAATGTATGTATCCAATCGTGCAAGATCATCGGATAGAGCGACTAAGGAATCTAATGTTCCGACTTTCAAATCCGGAATATTGAACATATTGTTTTGTGATAATTGATCGCGTGCTGTTGCATTGCAAACATCATTGTAGCTTTGTTGTGGCGTTGATTTGCCAGGTACAGATATGATCCAATATTCGTCTGACATGATGATTTTGTCGATTGAAATTCGAGAAGAAAAAAAATGCTAATCTAAAAACGAGAAGATTTTATGACCGTGTTTGCTTTATCATTTCGTTTGCGTTTTAGAACAAAAAACAGAACAACTACTAACAAAAGAATAAGAGAGAACTCCATGTTTTTCTGTAACGTGATGGTGCGGTGACTTGATTATTTGATAAGATATGATTCGCTAACAAGATAAACCAATGAGAACATTTGCCGAAGAATTTCTTTGAATTGTTAGCAAGCGGAAAAAAGCCGCGCAATCATCGAAACCGAAAACTAATGAGAAAAATCATAATTTCCTAAGTTATTCAATATCCGCAAATGCAAACTATGGATTTGGATTTCATTGAAAATTCATTGCCGACGAATTGTCGTTTGTTTCAAACGGCCGGTCTATTCTTCCTCGTTTATTTATTTAAGTTCGTCAGTACTACACATGTTCGTTGTTCATTGCATCAGTTGACTATCGTGCGAGTAGGTGGTGATTTTCTTTAGACTAATCCTTTCCAATCGATATCAAATATCCTTATTGATATTCGATCTGTACGAGTGCTTTTTTTTTCTCGAGAGAGAATAAGCATAAAAACAAATTCGAACTACTTAAAAATACGAAAATTCATCTTAGTTAATCGCTGTTAGATTCAAACAAAATCAGTTATATTTATTCTCGAGTACAAATCTTGTGTGTTTAGAATAGTCAATCAAAGGTTTCGTTTTATTAAAACGAGAGAGAGAGAGAGAACGAGAGTTACAATATTGTTTTTCTCCTTGAATGTTTTACATATTTGCTCAATTGATCATTAAAATCACAAGAATTCTTCAAATATCAAAGATTAATAGGTCAATCTATTGATTCGAAACACGCTTGGTGTTTTATTTGACTGCAGATTAACAAGTTTATTTACTTTGAACATTTGTTTCTAGATTAGAATGCTCAGTCATCTTCGTCGAGCACATCATCAAGAATTTGAAAGGTACTACTACGTATTTGATGGACAACATTTGTCACAACTAGTTGTTACTTTTAGAAATTCAATGCCTGCACGTTCAATAGTAACTCAATTCGAACAATGGAAAACATCAGGTAAATACCGAATGCGTAGTCTCGTCATTTGCGTGACATATCATCGAACAATTGGATCTGTCGATTTCGTTTCGTTTTCTTTTTGATTATATGATCTGAAAAGAAAATATATACATAGATCGTTCTTTTATTTGAGTATTTTCTTTCTTTCTTTCTTTCGAAATTTATTCGTCTTTGAAAAGAGAAAAAAAAAGAAGAGAGAAGAAGTTTTTTTTTTGAAGCAAGTTTACTGATTCTAAACGGCACAATTATTTCGGTTTTTTTTTCTTCGTTTTCATATTCATCGTACGTGTAGACATAAAATTAACAGAACGAAAAAGAAATACAGAAGAGAACTCGAAAAAAAGGCACACGTCAATCATCAACACTTTAGTATTTTTCTGTCTCTCTGTCTCTGTCTCTCTCTCTCTTCGCTCTCGTTCTTTCGTTTTTCTCTCTTCATTTAATTCGAATGAAAACACAACAATTTTTTTGAATATACCTTCCGACGAGGACCAAAAGCAAAACCTCGAATGACTTATTTTCAAAATCCAATCTTCACAAATTTCTATACTCACGAACGATCATACGGTTTTAGTTTCAAAAGTCTTTAAAATGACCTTGTTTTTTTTCTTCTCAATCATTAGATCACAACAATTCATCATTCTTTTCAACACAGCTTCCACCTGATGTTTATCCAACACGTTCAAGTTCAACAGCATACAACACCGATCTATCACGAGCACTTCGATTCGATGCTTATCTATTAGCCATCGTACGAGTCGAAGATAAACGAAGTAAATTTCGATTTCGAATTGAAAAACAAACAACCAAATGTCAATTTAGATGCTTTCTATTCGGCTGAAGTCGTGAGTAAATTACGTCAAAAAGAACAAACACAGAGTTTTATCAATAAACCATGTTCATTATTTGTCACCGATCGTTCACTTGTGGTATTCGATCGTGCCACACAAGTAGCACTACATGCAAAAAGAAAAGATTGTAATGGAACTTTTTGAGATTTGTAGACAATTGCCGAATCGATTCCATTGGAAAACGTCGATCCAACCTGTGTACATGCTGATGTACCTGATAAACTTAATGATATATTTATGTATCGTTTACTTGATCGACAATTAACATCATTGACAAGTCACGCAAGTAGTACGAATAGTAATGAAGCATCATCTGTTGTCGTATTTAAATGTGCAAATAATGAAGCTAAACTACTTGTGGATAGTATACGAACAGCCACAGGCAAACCATTGAAACATTCGAAAAGGTAGTTCGAAAAAAGAAAAGAATTGAAATTTTCATTGAATGAAACGGAATCTAGTAGTGGCACACTCGAACGTCGAGTTACTGAAAGTTATGATCATGATCTCGCCATCGGAACTGGTCTTATGCAAAAAATGTCAATTCAATCAAATCAAAACAATAGTAAATTCTTTCTTTCGTTCTCTATTAATCTCTATTTTGCAACATGCAAATAGATCAAGCCTATTTGATGAATAATCAACAATCTAAAGTGATAACTCAACAGACAGTAACCGATGCAACCGATTATTACAAACGGTTAACTGAAGAATTGAATAAATGTTTCGATGATATCGAATTGTTTGTTCGATATCTCGAAGCATTAACTGAATATGCCAAAGAATTAGAACGAGATCATCGACGTAAAGACAAACGATCGCCAAGTTCGTTCGATGATTTCTTTTCAACAGTCAGTTTTATTGTTTTTTCTTCTCTTTCCAGTGGGCTTAAAAAATATGATCGACAAACTTCCGGATGATCGTTATTTCGTCGATGTTTTACAAAAATTTAAGCATTCATTCAATCTCCTAGGTGAACTTAAACACATAATTCACAATCCAAATGCACCGGAATTGATTCACTATCTTCTCTCGCCATTACAATTCATTCTCTACGTTCTACGAACGAAACACACTCATCAATTGCAATTAGCACAAGAAGTTTGGATACCGACGTTGACGAGAGAAGCCAAGGATTTGCTATTGAATTGTTTGACATCGAAAGAACACGAAATGTTGAAAAATCTTGGGCCAGCCTGGTCTCGAACAGCGTAGGACGAATTTTTCGACAAAATCATTGCCTGAAAAGCGAATTGTTGTGATTTCTAGTGACGAGTCTTCACTCAAATTTTCCGACTATCGACCCGTATTTTTCGATGGTCGTTCAATTTGGATCCAAGAACCATCGTTCGAACAACTACCAACTCGAGCATTACCATCTATCACCACCACTCAACAATTCGATGAACGACCAGTACAACAACAAACAATTTGGACATCTACTACTCGTGTATGCGATCGAGCAGATATTTCAAATAAATTTTTAATTCGAATTTTCTTTTCAGCAAACACTTGACAATCGAAATAGTCTACCAGCCACCAGCAATCAAACTACGACGTATACTCGACAATTTGAAACCGATCGTTCGGTTAAAAATGGTATTCCGGACAATTTTAACACACAAATGCAAAATGAACATGCATGGGCTATTGATCGAAAACGTGCAGGAGCCAAGTGAGACGCGCCGTGCCGATGAATATTTTCGAAAACATTCGTTTTATTATAGAATTTGTGCAGTGAAAATCGATCGAAAAGGTCAAAATGCAAAAGAATTAACTGTTCGCCGAGGTGAATTGATCGAAATCGAAGATAATTCGAAGAAATGGTGGCGTGCAAGAAATTTTCAAGGCGATGTCGGCCATGTTCCGAACAATATTGTCGAAGAAATCGAAATCGAACATCGACCATTGGTAAATTTGCGTATTCACAACGATTAACATTTTTTTGTTTTCTCTTCTAGAAAATCTCTCCGTCAGCTGTAATTTCGCATCGTGCTCTAACTACTATGGATAGTCGTTCGCGTTATAATTAATTAATTGTATAAAAACAAAAAAAGAAAACTAAGTTTCTTTTAATCTCTCTTTTCTTCTCTTTTTCTTTTCTTGTTGTCATTTTCATGTGTAATCTATTTTTAAAATTTTTAAGGGCAAAAATTTAATAAACAAGGGATAATTTTTCTTTTTTTTCTTTTCCGAGGATTTCGGCGTGTTGAAATTCTCTAACAATACATTTCAATTATTATTTCGTTTTTTATTGATAACTAAGGATTTGAAGAATGAGGAATTTTTTTCTTTCGATAACGAAAAACAAATAATGCCAAACGAATGACAAATAAACTCGACGCCACGATTAGTAAACCAACTGCAAACGATCGATTTCGTGAAGATACATCGGTTCGTTTGCTATTTTTCGAGACAATACCAGCTAGAGTAAAGATGAAAACAAACCACGGAAGATACGTATAAGCCATTGATGAATAGAAAATGACATTTTCACAAATGAAATAAACAACAATCCCAATAAGAATGAGCGTCAATGCGATGGTTGATGCGTGAACGTTTGTTAAATGATCTTTATGATCGGTATGTGATAGCCAAACGGTTAGATTGATTAATGTAGCGAGATAAAGCCAGACTGAATAAACAGCAAGACCATTGTGAACAAAAAACCGAATGTACCAAATGTCGTTTGTTCTATTTTAAGAACGAAATAAAAACAAGAACGATATTTATCGAATTCTTACTGATTCGACTCGACGTAAATGGGTCGATTATGTTGTAAGAGAACATGCGTTTGAATCATGGGTAGAATTGCAGTTAAAAAAGCGAAGAAAAGAACGAGACATGCCGACTAAAACATCGTAATCGATTATGAAATCTATGTACTTCTGTTTTCAATACTTACGCCGAAGGATTCTCGATCCCAGAGAAATAACCATCCGATATTCAAGCTCATGTTAATAATATAGAATATGAAAATAGAACAATGAAGTGTATTCGGATGAATGTAAAGATAGTTTTCGTTCGATTTTCTCGGTAGTCGACTGAGCGCATAGATCAGCCAAGCTGCTTGCCAGAAATAAATGACGCCCCAAATGCTAAATGTCCAGTCTAAATAAAACGCCTAGAGTTGATTTCGAGAAAATAATTTCTACCATCTGGAGTTATTTCAGTTGGATTATTGTTACTGATGCTTTCGGTTTTGTGATGAAAAATTGCTGAAAATCAATTTCGAATGTTTTTTTTCTCGGGCAGAATAGTTGAATATCTACTTGTTGACATCGGTCGACTTGCTAGACCGTTGAAAATACAAACGAGAATGAAACTTATTAATGAACATATGATTAAGAGAATACGCCAGAAACTATGTTGAAACGTTGGTTTCGAGGGTGATTCTTCCACATCGAAGCTTTCTTGAAGACAATATAATGTTTAGTAAATTCGAATTTTCATCTCCTACCTCGTCTAGATTCCGTAAGATCCATTTTTTCTTTTTTCGGACTTTATCTTTTTCATATAGATATGATTACCAAAGAAGATAAAAAATATTCTCGGCATTTCAGTTGTTTCGATAGATGGCGCCATCGATCGATAGTCACACCGAGTAGATTTGAACGATTTTCATTACTTTTTTCTTTCTTTCATTTTAATTGTTTTATTTTTGTTAATAAGAAAAAAAATCATCTCGAACCGATCAAATACGATCTTAACAACTGAAAGGTTTTCTTTCTTAAAACTCTTTTCATTCTTAGAAATAACCAAATCAGAAAAAATGGTGGCACAAGTAACATTTGTTATTCATTGGCACGAACTATTAGTAATCTATTTTGACTAGACAAGTTTATACTTCACCACAGGCAGAACAAGGCGATGAAAGAGAAAAAAAGACGGCCGATATTGATAGTCTTCTTTTTTTTTCTATAGAATTTCTGTTTAACTATGATTTTTACTATAAAAGGAATGATATTGTGTAATCGATTCATTTTGCTTTCAGATTTTATTTTTCCTCCGTAAGAATCAAAATGGTTCGTACAATTGGCTCAACCGAAGAACTTCAAGGTGAACTCCAAAATGAGAAAAACAAAGGCAAATTAATCGTCTTAGACTTTTTTGCAACGTAAGAACAGTCAATGACTTTTCTTTTTTTTTCCAAAAAAAAGAAAATGTTTTTTCTCCTCGCTATTAGATGGTGCGGACCCTGCGTTCGTATTGCACCAAAAATCGAAGATTGGAGCGCCGGTGAATTTAAGGACACAGTTGTTTTTCTTAAATGTGATGTTGATCAAGCTGAAGCCGTCTCTCAAGAATATAATATTGAAGCCATGCCAACATTTGTCTTCTTCAAAGATGGCAAAGAAATCCATCGTATTGTCGGCGCCAATGTTGATCAATTGAAAGCCGATATTGAAAGCAAAAGCAAATAAAACCAAACTATAGCAGAAACATTCGCATACCCATTTATTCATTCATTTTAAATTCTCAATAGAACTGCTTCTTCCTCGTCTGCTTCTTTCATTCCTATTATTCGACTAACTCAGCTATTTGAATAAAGAATATCACTGCTTAATCTATTGTAGGTTAAAGTTGTCGAATTTTGTTTTTTTTTGAATTCGAGATTTTATTCTGAGATATTCATATTGATGTAAAACAACAACAAGAACGAAGACATTTACAAAAAAAAAGAAGAAACATTGAGATTTTTCAATTTCGATTCTCTCGACACATCGGACAGAACCATTTGCCTTTGGGTTTAGTCGTTAAATTAACGCAATTGAAATGAAACCATTTGATGTCACATGTTTTATTATCGCATAAAATCATCGATCCATAAGATAACTAAAAAATTTCGAAAAGAAAAAAACAAACATTATGAATCCAATGAAAAACATGAAAAGATTTTACTTGAGAACAGAGACAGTAGGTCGTTTCGTCGGATTGCGAACTCGATGAATCATGATTCAATCGAAGTTTTTTGTTCGTATTCGTTTGCGAATTCGAATTGATCGTACGTTGAAATGGTTTTTTCACGTTCGATTCGACATTCAGCGGACATTTTCGTTTGAAATTTTGTGTCGAATTGGTTGTTTTGCGTTTCCAAAGAGATTTCGTTGATAGGGAACGTTGAGAACCTGTTTCTGAATCATCTTCATTATCGGATTCGACTTCATTCGAATTATTATCTGCATTAACTGATTCAACTACAAGAAAAACAGTTCGTTTGTTTGGTAAATCAATTCAAAACGTGAATTTTACTGTATTTTTGTTGGGCTAATTTTAGTTTTCTCGATTGCCGTTCCGTAACATCGAGCATTTGTTGACTTAGTTGCATTTTCTTATCCCCAATGGCTTTGATTTGCACTAACAAATTGATTAATGTTGTTTGAGATTGGGATTGAGAGGAGTTTTCTGTTAATTCACGAATACGTCGATAAGAATCTGTCGAAGAAGAAAGTGAAAACTTGGAAATTACAAATTCGAAAAGATTTTGTTTACCTTGTAAAGAAATATCTAACTGTCGAATTTGTGATAATTGGGGAAAATCAATCGCATGATCGAGATAATCAACATATTCTCTCATATATTCCTGAGCAGGAGTTTCAGTAACTAAACCATTCATCATCGTTGTCGATGAAGTCATCATTCAATCTGAAATATCGCAAAAACAAACTTGACTATTTCTTCTTCTCACTGAGCTTTTAAGCAATCTGTTTGAACATATAAATTATCAATGAAATCGTAACAATGGTAAAAAGACTGAAAACAAGAAGAACTTTATTTAACGTCCAAATAAAACGGCGTGGACGAGATTTTTTCACAGATGTTGGCGTTGTCGGGCCATTGGTAGCTGGACGATTTTTTCGTTTTGTTACAGGTGTTTCGGCTTCGACTGGCGGTGTGATCTCTTCCGCAACGACTGCTGGTTTTGCTGTAGCAGCAGCAGCAGCGGCAATTCGTTCTTTCTTTATTTCTTCACATGTTTCATCACATGACAGTCGAAAATTCTTAACTCCATTCGTTTCTGAACATGGCAATTGCTTTTGAATACGTCGACACGAACAACGAACTTGCACCAATTGCGAACAATCTTTGATCGATGAACAAGCACCTGAATGACATGGATATGTGCAAGGATGATCACATGAAAGCTAGAATACGATTGTGATTTGTATCATCGAGAAATTTTGTTTGTTTTTTTTTTTGAAAGAACACTGCGTACTTTTTTCGGACAGGGTTTATTGCACGATTTGAGTTTTTCTTTTTGTTCTTCATTGGCACTTGTAAATTTTTGGCAATCACTGAATATCACTTGACTGTTGCAATGACAACGCATGCGAAGACGTTGTTTGCATGGCGGACACGGACCTGGATGACACGCCAATGGACATGAATGTTGACAGCCATTGGGACGATCTTTCGAGCACATTTCTTCACACTGAACACACTCAGCTCCTGACTAAATTCGAACAGTTTTTTTTTAAATTGAAATTTGATAAAACAAAGTTGACGCTTACGTTAGTGACAGAATGACAAGCTCGATTGCAAAGATGATTTTGACATTTTAAAACTCGACTGCATAATTGTCCACAGCAAAATCCTTGAGCTGATGAACACGGGAATGTTCTTGACTAAATCAACACGAAATAACTAATTTCAACATTCTATTTTCTTACAGTATGTTGACCAAAACATGAAACCGTCGTTGGAACTTGACATGGAGGACATGGCAATGATTTCTGTGTTAGTTTCTGTTTTTCTCTTAAACCCCAAGGTGTATTCGACGCGTTGACTTCTTCTTTCATCAAAACTGTATCATGACAAACACTTGGACACGAATGTGAACAAGTTTTCAATGGTAATTGACAGATTTGTTTGCAAACAGGACAATCACCAAAATGACACGAATGTTCTTCGCGTTTTTCATGATGACAATCCGAAGGTTTTCTAATTCAAACAGAACCAATATATTTCTCTTTCGTTTGAAGAAGATAACGAGCAGCTACTCCTACCGGCATGGTCGATTACATCGAGGCTTTCGTGTTTGTTTTTCACAACCACACGGAACTGTTATCGATGTTTGTGCACACGCACATGTCACATCGATTTTCTGCGTGCACGGATAACAAGTTCCACGATGACATTCGCTGAGACATTTGTGATTTCGACAGTTCAATGTTCTATTGCAAGTCATTTGGCAAGGTGGACAATTGCCATCACAACACTAACGAAAACAAAAGCAAATGTTTTTAAAATCATTCGAATTGCATTCGTACTTTTCGTTTGCATGGATGTTTTCCACAAGCACGTAAACGCGGACATTTATTTTCACAGAGAAATTCCTGAGAACAAGGAAGAGACTTTTCTTTTAAACCGCATCGACATCGTTTGACAACGACTTGTTGACACTAGAAGTATAAATAAACAGATTCGTGAACAATATTCATATGTCGTAATTACTGATTCACAATCGCCGGTATGACAACGAAGTAAACATCGATGAAGACCGCAGTTTAATTTTCTATCACATGTATCACCACAAGTTGAAACATCTTCCGAACACGATAGATTTTCGTATTCTAAATCAATCTCATTGATTTACTTTTTATTTTTTTTTAAATCTTACTCGTTTTTCCACATGGACATGTTCGTAAGCCTTGTCGTGGACAAGATCCGCATTCACCTTTATGACAAATTCGTTTGCACTCGTGTATTTGGCAAGTCAACAATCGTCCACAAGGCTAAAATAGATCGATTTGCTTGAAATTATTGTTTTTTATTTTGCAAATTCGAATTACTTGATCACATTGAAAATTCAATTCATTACAATTTCGTACTGTTTTCATTTTTCCACATTGACAAGACCGAGTACTCGTTTTTCGACATGGCAAACATTCGCCGGCATGACAAGCCTGTTTACCGAGAAAAGTCATTTTTCTTTTCAAGATTCCAATTTGCTCACCTGTTCACATCGATGTTGTTGACAGGATAATAATTTCGAACACGATTTTCCACATGACCAACCTTTGTAACCGCATCGACGAGCTGTGGGAGCCGATTGATTGCAAAAACATTTGACATTGACTTGTTTCGGACAAGGAGGACACGGTCCTGGATGACAAAGTAGCAGACAAATATGTCCACATTCTGGAACTAAACGTTTGCCACATGTTTGTCCACATGAATGAGGTATGAGCCAAGGATCGAACTGTGGATCGATTTCTTTTCGACAGTAACAATAATAACGTTTTGGCGTGTCCTTTCGATCGAATTCAGTTCGACATTTTGGACTAGAATTTTCAGTGATCAAGTTTGAAGTTTATTTTCAATCAATCAATCGAAATTACCAGTGCCAAGTATTGCTATCGGGCGATTGATAAATGCCGTCTTTAATCCAGGTTTGAATGCAAACAATATGAAATGGCGAATAACAACATGAACAATTCCAAATCTTAACAAAAAAAAACAAGATTTCGAACTCGAAAAGAAGCGAAAATCAACGTACGGCATCGTTTTTTTGAATAAGATCGATGCAAATCAAACAGATATTAGCACCTGATGATAATGAATCGATGAGATATTGACTTGTTCGTCCGAGATCATCAGCATTGAATGAACTTTTTGCTTTACTAATAATTTCATCGATCAATTGTTGATTGTCATTTGTATCATCCGTTCTTTCGAGGTCTTCTTTCGATATCAATCTTCGAATATTTTCTTTATTCGTTTTAGCAATCTGTTCAAAACGTTGTTGATTACTCGACATAGCGTTTGTCTGTCAATTGGAAAGAGAAAATCGCTAGTTCTATTCTTCTTTCTCTTCTACACGCATCAAAATAAATCCACCAATGAGAAAATAGATGCTAGAGGATGACAAACAGCTTTTCGATTGGCTTATTGGTTATTTTCCTATGAATCGAGCCCATAACAGTACTGCCGGTGCAAAAAAGTTGATCTTTATTAGATTATTAAAAAAATAACAACCTCACTATGTCGAAAACAACGAAACGCGATCGAAAAAAATTTGCTTGTAATTAAAAAAAGAAAAGATAATCGCATTCTTCATGTGTATGTTCTAGTTCGAGTTGAATTTCCTGATTACACAGGTGACAAAGTCGAAACAGCTGCCGATAATACATATCTGTAGAAAAAAAAAGTTTTCAAAAATCACGAAAAAAAAACCGCCTCTTTCGTCTATTTTCAGTTTGCCAGATGTCGGCGAAGAAGCTGTTATCAATTACAATGGCACGGAAGTCGCTATTAATGTAAATATGTTAAACGATATACGTAAACTTGGCTCTGGAAATTATGGTAGTGTTATGTTAGTTGAAGTTGATAAACATCCTGAGATTCGAATGGCTGTTAAAGTAAAATTGAAATTTCAATTATGATGAATCATTTTTCGTTTGTTAGAGATTGGGTTTAATGCCAAGTACGAATAATTTAGCAGATTATACAGCTACGACTGATCTTAAAACAATTCGTGCTGTTGGATCCTGTAATTCATCGCATGTAATTCAATTCTACGCCGGATTAATCGATCGAGTTCGTCTTTTGAATGACAAACACGAATAATTCTCTTTTGTTTTCGATTTCAATAGAAAGAAGGTCAAGTTGTTATTTGTATGGAAGCATGTGATACATCAATGGAGAAATTTTATTCAACAATGCATCGAATTAATGAAACTAAGCATTTGGATATTTTACTCAAACGAATGATTAATCATGTAGGAGAGAAAATCGATTTGTTTTTTTTTATTTGTTTCTTTTTGAAAAAGATCGTTGACGCTTTGAAATTTCTTAAGTCGAAAGGCATACTTCATCGTGATGTTAAACCATCGAATATTTTAATAAAACAAAATCCTGTTATATTCAAAATTTGTGATTTCGGTATCTCAGGACAACTGACAAACTCTGTCGCACATACGATGATGAAAGGCACACAAGTTTATTTAGCAGTACGGATCGATCGATCGATTGTTTGCTTTTGACGGTTTTTTTTAATAATATTTACTTTGTAGCCCGAACGGATCGACGCATCACAAGCCCCTGAAGGTTATGGTATTCGGTCAGATATGTGGGCCTTAGGAATTTCAACTGTAAATAGTTTCGAATTTTATTTAACATAATTTAATTTGTCTTTGTTTTTTTTTTCAGTTGGAAATCGCTACTGGTCAACATCCATTTGCTAAAATGAATGCAATTGGTATTATGAGCGCGATTATGACCTGGGTACCTGAACCTCCAACTTTTCTTTCAACTGAACTACAACAGCTCATTGTTTCTCTGTAAGTTTGAAATCAAACTTGACAATTGTTGATTTTCGTTTTTTATTTAGCTTACGAATTCGTCAAGAAGATCGACCACTATCCTATGATGAAATTCTAGCATCACCTATAATGCAATCTTTACCCGAAGAAATCACCGACGGAGAAACGCAAATGGTTAAAACAGTCTTAGAAAATATCCCGTCGATACCCGATGATTATTAAAGAAATAAAAGAAAAAGAATTCGTCTGTGATGCGATGCGTTTGTTCGTTTGAAAACCACCAAATAAATTTCCCCCTGCCATTTTCTTAACTTGGCTTTTATTTTTGGACAATAATCGATTTCTAATTCGTATCACAAACGTTTCATGTAGCTATTTGTGACAAGAAGAAGTTCAACTCGATCTTGTCGAATAAATTGCCAACGAATAATTATGAGAAAAAATACATAGATTGAAATAATGACTACAGCTATTGAGGAAATAATAGTCAATTAAGCAGAATCGATGAATATTGAGAGTACAAAATTTTAGTTTTGAATACAGTCATATGCACATAAATTGCATAGAATGATGGATGCGATATATTTTAACATTTAAAATCTAACCTACTTATTTTTATAGACTAGAAGAAAGCATTTTTACATTTGTACATATTAATTTAATTTTTCGAATCGATAAAAAGTTGCGTAAGTTGTGGTTGCTGAGTAGTAGTTAGAATATGCAGCCATTGTACTATTTCTATTACGTATATGAAATCATAGAAAGAATTTTCTAGCTATTTTTAGCAAAATTTTACATTACGTTTGAAAAAATACTCATCTCGAATAGAATTATTCCATATGCACTCTCAAGAAGCCTAATTTTGTGTTTTTTTTATTATTACTTTATATTAAATTAATGTAAAATGATAACCTTTTAATCGATCATGCATACATGCACAGAGAAAAAAATGGACTTTGTTTTAGAAACACTTTCTGTTCTTCAGCGTTCTGTTTTCTTTTACGTATTCATAATTTGTATTTGGTTATAAAAAAAGATATCGAATAGAAAGTCAAAATGCGGATTTCATTTGGGAACTATTTTACAAGTATTTTATAGTGTAGTTCTTTTTAAAATTGAGCGTGTAAACAATAAAAAGTTAGTAATATCAGAAGCCATTCAAATGAAATTATCCACAAGAGACGATATCTGGCAATCATATAGATTATCAGTAGAACAAAAAGTTTATGCTACAGTTATGTTTAATAATAAAGAAATAACTACAAGACGTTTTAAAATGATCATAGATTGGATAGAGAGATGCAACACCAATGAAAAAAAACAGCCTCACCATCAAGATAATTATCGATATTATTTTGTTTAATTTCGGAGAGTTTGTTCCAAAAACTGTGTTGTTTAACTTTTCAGCCAAGGCAGCAAACGTTCAATCATTCTTCGAAAACGAAATACAGAACTTATAGAGAAGATCTTGATCAATTGCTTCCCAGGGCGATCAATACGATCACCGTGACGGTACAAAACGGGTCATTTACGGCAAATCACGACTGTTTATGGCCGTGGTAATACGACCTGCGTTACTGAATATCCTTTTTGTTCACGAAATTGAATCATCAGATTTTCCACGGACAAACACACCTCCTGCACATGTTCCCGTACCACCATTTCAATGATTGTTCGAGCAATTGTGTGTGATGTAACATTTAATTTCATATTATAACATTGAATGATTTTATTTGTTGAATCTTTCGTAATATTTAATTGTTTATTGAGATCAGCACATTGTTTCAATGACTTTATCAAATCATTATTTTTTTTCTTCTAATTTCGAATGTAAATCATTTTTTGTTGCGCTCATAGATAAACAAATATTCCTAACTTTCAATGCACGAAAATCTTGAATACTTTCTTGAAATTCAATATATTGTTCCATTGCTAGAAATGAAAATCTGAAATGAAAGCGGAGAAAATAAATCCGTATTCAGGCATCAAACAGACAGGAAAAGTGGATTGGCATTTAAGTTGAATTAAGACTTGGGGCATTATCATCTGAAATCATTGTTTAACGAAGAAAATATGACAAAGAATGATGGACATTTTGATTACTCGTGCAAATTTTTTTAAAATATTTTATATAAAAGATTTACTCTCGATTATCGAATTATTTTTTAAAAATTAAATGAACTTTCGCTAGACGTCAGTAATGTACACAAATATTCATTGAATCAACGACAGATAAATAGTATTCTCCTTGTAGAACTGAAGGCAGGTAAGTAGTGGTCTGCGTGATCGTGATTCGAACTTGAGTTTTGTAAAAACAATTTTAGCTGTCATATGTAAATTCTTAAGGATTCATTTCAATAAGATTATTCATTTCACGTTTCAAAAGCAAAAAATCTATGAAAACGAAATAAAACATGTTCGAAATATAATCAAAAGAATATATCTTCGTCATTGTCACTTCCACTTTCAATAAGAAAAATTTGATTTTCATTTCGGTCTTCTTCGAAAGAATTAATTCCTTTGTTCCGTTTTTGCGTTTGTTCATCATTAACCACATGTTCAGTGTATTTTCGTTTGCGACTCGGTGTGGTAAAACCAAGAGCAAATTTTTCTTTTAAAATATTCAAATTTTTTTTTAGAAATATCATTTTATTTTATTTTTCTGGGTTCAATTTGGTTCTTTTATCTGTTATCTGTGTAACTTTCGATGAAGATATTCGACGAAAGATAGATAAAGAAACGATATACACGCCTTTTTTTCGTTCTTGCAAATTGATTGGCGAGAGAAGAGGAAAGAAAATCTGGACTTTAGTACTCGTTTTGTTTTTATTTTTATCATTATCGATTCTTGTAAACGAATAAGTTGTGTATTTGATTCAATCTATGGCACCATTTACATTTACACTCTTTGCACCATATAATAAACAAGCTGCATTGAGAGTTTGATAGTTAATTGAATTTAATTGAATAATTCATTTTGCATTTCTAGTTGAAAAATGCCAATGTTCGAATGTTTGGAGTAGATATTCGTAAGATTTCATGATGAATACTCGTTTTGAAAAAGAAAAACCCTCAATTTCTAGTTATGGAAAAAGATGAATCCGATGGATATTTTCGAGCAACTGTTGATTTAGCTGATGGAATTTTTCATTATCAATTCAAAAGTAAATCGTTGTTATCGAATAGTTTTACGCTCGAAGAAAACAAAGTTTTCTTTCTAGTTCAAACAAAATCCTGGTTTGAAAAAGAGCCCGAACCAGCACTACCTAATTACGATGACGATGAATATCGTGAAATGAGTTCGTTGTTTATTTATTTTTTTAATTAAACATAAAAACGATGATATATTTCGATAGCTCAAGAAGAAAAACAAGAAAAAACCGAAGCTTACGAGAAGTTACTCGATGAAATTCGAGAACGAAATCGGCAACGTGAACAAGAAGCAACTTTCACAGAAATCTGGTACACATTCGTCGATCCCTATGCAACTGATGTCGACGAACGAGGAACAGGTTAATTTTCCATTATCGAATTCAAAATCTCGATTTTTGTGATTAGATGATGCACATAAAGCTGTTGGTATTTTAACAATTAAAAATGGCAAACGAATAATCGGTGAGAATGAAAATCAATTTGAATGAATTCATCTGTACTTTGTTAGATGAATACGAATGGAAGTATGATAATTGTTATCTTCCACCTGATGAGGAACTTGTCATTTACGAATTACATGTTGGAGATTTTTCTGGCGGAGAAAATGATCCTCTTGCTCGTGGAACGTTTAAACATGTTACAGAGAAGATCGATTATCTCATACAACTCGGTGTGAATGCGAGTATGACGTTGTTTTGTTGTTCGAAATATTGATTTAGACAATTTTCAGTTGAATTAATGCCGATCAAGGAATATCCGGGTAATCATTCTTGGTAAGAATATTTCTAGAAAAACACAACAACATATTTATTTTTAGGGGGTAAGAAGAATGAATACGATTGAAAATTCGTGTGAAATATCCGTTTGTTTAGATATAATCCACGTTATTATTTCGCCATTGAGACAAGCTATGGAACGACATATGACTTGAAAGAAATGATTGATGAAATGCATAAAAATGGCATTCGTGTGATTATGGATGGTGTAAGAAAATGATTTCGGAGGAAAAACTTGTTCGTATCGATTTTATTCAAGGTCTACAATCATTCGGATTGTTCATCGCCATTAACACAAATCGATCATGATTACTGGTATCATCATGATCCAAAAGACATAACCAGTAGGAAGAGACGCAAGTTTATTTTTTGTTTTGAAGAATGAACTTGAATTATTTAGTGTCATGGGGACCGGAGTGGAATTATAGTTTCTTCGATACGAAATATAATATTTGGCCGGCACGAAAATTTGTTGGTGACTCGATTCGTTATATGGTCGAAGAATTTCATATCGATGGAATCCGTTTCGATGCAGCACGTCAAATACAAAATTTCGATTTTCTTCATTGGGTTGTTAAAGAAGCAAAAAAAGCAGCTGGACCTAAGCCTTTCTATTGTGTTGCTGAATTTCTACCTGATGAACCTTGTATTGCAAATATCGATGGACCGATGGACGGATGTGCGTAATTCGATAGTGTTTACTTTGTATTTGTTGAAATCAAAAGCGAAAAATGTTGTCTAGGTTGGCATGATAGTTTCTATTGGACATTACGAGAGATTTTACTTTACGATAATACGGATATTAATCGTTTAAAAGCAGGCATCGATTGTCGTCAACAGGGATTTTTAAATGTAACAAATGTTATTAATTATATTGGCAATCATGATCATGATCGAATGCTTGTTGAATTAGGAAAAGAACGTTGTATATTTGATGAAGAAGCATTTCGACGTATACGTTTAGGTGTTGTTATACAAATGACAAGTATTGGCATACCAATGATTTGGATGGGAGAGGAAATAGGTGAATATAAAGAGAAAACTCCTGATGTTGCTAAAATCGACTGGACATTAATCGACGATCGAGAAGATAATTCGAATCAATTGAATAAAAATCTTCTAGCATTCTATCGTGGTGTAGTACTTTTACGTAGAAGAAATAAAGCATTTTTTCAAACCAATTTACTTTTTATTCACGAAGATCATAATGCAAAAGTTTTAGCTTATCAACGATGGTAAGACGAACAAAGAAAGTTAACTCATTGAAATATTCGGTTCTATAGGGCTGATTCAGGTGAACGTGTAGTTGTTGTTGTTAATTTATCCGGTATTTTCTTAGGTAATTATTCGAAAATATTGAATCTGTGAGAATAATTTCCTTTTTTGCTTTTGTTATTTTAGCACATTATTGTGTTCCAAATATGCCGACAGATGGTTGGTGGCATGAATGGACATTTAATTACGATGTTCAAGTTGAAAACAATCAAGTTCATCTCGATTTAGCCGAGCATGAAGCTAAAATTCTTGTTTGGCTTGGCGATGATTGGCAACCAGCATCAATAGCTGACAAATAAACAATACACAACTCTCTCTCTTTGTCTCTCGCCCATATTAACCTATTTTTTTTTAAATTCTCGTCATTTTTTTTTGCTAATAATCAAAAATTAAAACAAACAGAGAAAAAAATATATTCAAAATATGAACCACTGACAATAACAAATAGCGTTTAGTAACAAGAGATAAATAGTTAAGAGAAGAAGATAGCTAAAGCATGAGCAAACGAAATAAGAAAGAAATCTCAAAGGAATGTGTCTAAATTGATCAAGAAATCACTACAAAAAAAAACGAAAGAAAGAAAGAAAGAAAGAAAAACGAGCACGCTGAATTAGTTTATCACAACTCTGTAGGATCGTGTGTATTGATTGGACTTGGTGTATCATTCGAATCGATATTCGTTGCTTGATTGGTTGGTATAACTTTTGGTTTGCCTTCTTCTTCCCATTGAGCCATTAGAGTTTTTATTTCTTGATCGTAATCAGTCCATTCAGGAATGATACGTGTAGCTGCGTGTAATTTCGATTCTTTTGTTTGAGGATTATTACAAAGATCGATTGTTTTGGCACGTTTTTTCGAGTCTTGATCGCACCATGTTTCACACCAGAGCCATTCTTCAGGCAATGAAAAGATATTGACTTGATGAATCATATTATTCGGTAGATCTTGATCGAGATTCGATAATGAATTCGGATCTTGACTTAAACCATAGTATTGTCCACGAAGACGATCACCGGCTGCTATTTTACGGAATTTCTTCAGATCGATAACATATAAAGCAGAAATATGATATCGTCGATGACCTAAATGACTTGCCCAATAGCCACTCTTCCAAAAACGATAACCGTCCATATCACGACGATTATCACAGAATGGAACATATCCATATGGCGCTCCATGTAAATCTAAATCTCGTAATTCAGCAAGATCAGCACGAACGACTTGATCGGCATCAACAAAAATCACTTTCTTCAAATCCAATGGAAACAAAACATCGAGAAAGAGAATCTTATAACCCCAAATAACACGTTGTTTTTCACTTGGATAGACAGTCAACCATTTCGGCCATTTATATTGAACAAGTTCATAGGTAAAATTATAATGTTGAGCGTGATAAGGTAGAAAATTTGTAAATGATGGCGAAAGAAAATTCTTTAAGAACCAAAATTTGACGGGTTTCTTCGTATTTTTTAGCACACTAGTCATCATAATACGTAACAAACGTTCGTATAAATGTCCACTAGCAACTGAGAAGATGTTAATCGTATCATCACCTGAATCATCTTGTTTATTGTTTGACGATGATGACGATGATGGTGAACCACCAAAACTAAACGAATCCCAAATACTTCCCGAACCGGAATCCGAATCATCGGATGAATCATCAAGTAGTTTTTCATTCTCTTTGCCTGGTTTTCTCGCAACATAAACTTTAATCCAACGTGCATCGAACGAATGAATTGCAACAATAACCGGTTGACTTGTTCGTGTCGATGAATCGGTGTTATCATGCGATGCAATCGTATAGATATCGTCCGATCGACCTTCACGTAAATTTAAATGCCAAACACCTGGATAAGCTTTCAATTGAAAATAACCTAAATTCGCCATGACAGTTGTATCGAATAGATTCTTTGTTCGATTGGTGCCTAAGATGACTTGTAAACCTCGAGGATAACTTTGTGTTTCATCGAAACATTGTCCTTCGATTAATAAATATTGTAATTCGAAATTAGCACTCACACCAACGGGCACATCGGCGAGATGAATATTATCGAGATCGTAGAGAGAAGTAACGGCTTCGACCATCCACGATTCGGGTGTGACCATGCCTAAGGTTAAAATCGGAGTTTCGGGTACATTGTGAAATGTTGCACTTGGTGCTTGTTGAAGATTGATATCGTAGACATAACGATAGAAACTTTTCAATGGTAATTCGGATAATTGTAATTTACAATTGAAATAGATGGTTAAATCGAGATTAACCGATTGACGAAGAGCAGAGATTAGAGAGAGTAAACGTTGACCATCACGGGATGCAGGATCGATGACAGCTTCGACGAGAAATGCTGGCTCGTCGTTATTCAATGCAGGCAGACGAAGAACGGCCTTTGATGACGGGGATATACGTGGTGTTTGTTTACGTACAACTGGAGCTGAGCTCTTCTCATTTTGACTGATAATCGATGAAATTCGCATGAGCAGATCGGATAATTGCGATGGATCTTTTGAGATTTGTAGTTTTTTGACGAGTTCAACAAGACGATCATTGATTGTAGTTGATAAATGTTTATCCAAGAGAATGAAATCATCTTCAGTAAATTGTTCATTTCGATTCAATGGACCTAATATACGTCCATTGACGAGCACATTTCGCGAGCCTACTGGTAATCGAAGACTTTGCTGAAGGAAAATGCCGTGTGATTGAAAAATGTCATCATTAAAATTAGCAATTTCATGTTCAAGTGCTTGACCAGATAAACCACTGACTCCCACTTCCGACCAACTTTTCTTTCCCGTTGTTAATTCTTCAATTAAACTTTCATCTTTCAACAATTTCGAGATAAATGTTCGTGCAATCGGTGCTGGCAAAAGTCGAATAGCCGTATAAACCGCTTTCGTTATCGGATTTGAGCCAGCTTGCGATGGACTATCGAACGATGCTAATAAACCTAATCGTGCATGTGTATGACTCTTCAAATAGGTCAAAGCATTGAGAAATACTTGTCGACCATCTTGCCGATCGAGGTCACATGCAATCCAGAGAGTTATTGGATACAATGGTTGACCGAGTTCATCTTTCTTGCCGAGATACAACATACTCGCCATGATAACTGATGCTTGTTCACGAACAGTTAACTTTTCGAATTTAGATTTATCCAGAATATCATTTGCTTGACCGTTGATATTCGATAGATCGATGTAAACAGTTGGCATCGATGATGTCTGTCCGAATATTCGTTGATTCAGCCGTTTGACAACATTAGGTTTCGTATTTAGAATCTCAATGATATTATCCGTGTCTCTCAATTGACCGTGATAGACTTGTTGTTGAATTTCGAATTGCATTTTTAACATTCGTGTCGTAATCACATCTTCGAATGCTTGCGGAAGCAATTCTTCCGATGTCAATGGATTACCATTGAATAGAACATGAGGAAATGACTCTGAAAGACCACTTTGTTGAAAGTATTCATTCATTTGTAAGCGTTCGTCTTCGAATGGATTGTTTGCATCGTCGAATATCGATGATAAACTACCGGAATATTTAGCTAATTTGGAAAATGCTTGTTTAACATCGAGATTTTTACTTTTATATAATTCATTGACAAAACTTAACGCACGTGTTGGATTGGAATTTGACTTTAAAAGATAACGAAAAGCTCGATAGAATTCAATGCTATATTGATTATTAGTAACAAACACAAAGCCAATACGAATAGGTAATTCATGAACGAAATAAGCTTCGATATTTTTCATTAATTCATAGGAATTCTCGATATCCGATGGATCGAGAACGACAACAAGATTGTAAAGATTCTTACGTATCGTTCGAAGACCACCGAAGAAATTATTTCGTAATAAATCATAGTAACTCGCCGGCCATTTGCCGTACATTTGATCTTTCTCGAGATCATTCAGCCAGAATATCGATGGATGACGAAAATCTAAGATATAACTCAATGTTTGAATGTTTAATTCGTTGGTTAACAATTGTCGAACATGAGTTTTATTCAAGCCGATTAAATGAAGACGTTCCATGATTTGTCCTTCGCTTAAAAGCGTGTTTAAAAGAACATAAAGATCGATCGTATCTAATGATTGAGGAATCGAATTGATGAATAGAGCTGATTGGCCACCGTCGAGCTCGAGTATCGAACGAACTTCATCTTGATTCGATCGATGCGATTCACGAAATGATGAATCGACTTTAACTTTCGATAGAAGACGAGCTCGAGACGGGAAATTTTGCGATAATTCAACAAGAAGATCAAACGCATCTTCAGGAATTTTCTCCATAGTTGCACGATAAGCACATTGTAAACTAAGATCTTGCATTTGCCAAGCTTTCAATGGCGTCATTGGATCGGAACCATCGAGAAGATAAGTACGAAGATCATTCAATTCGCTTTGTTTATTTGGATACAATTCTTTTAATTTCGAGAAAACAAATCCGTGAATTTGTTGATCTTGTTCAGCGTTCGTTTTCGATAGAGTTTCATTGGCTTGATCGTCTCGAATTTTCGAATCATCCGTGGCTTTGTATTCCGTGCTTTTGATTTGTAATTCAACACCATAACCAGCCAAACGAACTTTTCGTTGATTATCGTCTGTCGATCGACGACTGTTATGTCGAAGAACATAATCGATTCGACCGTTTTCAACCAACGAAACTAATTTCGAATGAAACGGTTTGAACTCAATCTGATTCCCGAAATCACCGTATAGAACAACTGTCACCAGAGACGTTTGATTTTCATTCAATTTCGAATAATGATGATCGAATGGGAGCAGAAATTTCTCTCGTTCGCTCGCTGTTTCAATCAATTGATCGATTTCATCGAGTTGACATGTGTACACGCCGTGAACATCGACGAATGTCGAACATTGCCGAGTCATGCCGGTATCGTGCGCCATTTTTCTCATCATTTGAACCGCTGGCGAGTACGATCGAAGTGCCAACGCCATGCGTAGTAAATTCTTCGTCATGCTATTCAAATACTGACTGCTGAATGCGATCAACTGCTCGTGATAGTTTTGCACAGAACCGAGAGCATCTGGTGTAAATGAATCGAACGAACTAACGTCGTTGATCAACGACCAGAAGTATTGTTGGTTTTGTGTAGCGAGATATTCGCTGGCTTCTTGATGAAGAGCCGTGTCTGACCATTTCGCATCGAGTGTGATCGAGACAAATTTATCCTTATATCCATGCGAACCGAGCCAGAAGACGAGAAAAACGATGAATATGCTTGTCCTATTGAGCATAATCTAGAAGAGTTGAAAATGAAACAAAACACTACCATTTTGTTTAGATTTAATATTTAATAATATAAGTATGTTTTGATCGAAAGAGAAACTATACAGGCATGCGCAACAACAGACTGATGAACTAATTTGGCAACTGCACATGCCAACATTACAATACATATTAACACAAAAAAGAAAAGAAAAGAAAAACACTACATTGGCTTTGCGTTATTGACACAACATGTACATGAATGAGAGAGAGAGAGAGAGAGAAAAGAATTGTTTTTTTTTATTGTTAAAGATCTTGAATAATGAAATTCGACGATGTTGGACTATTGTGTCCGTTGACTTGATTCGAATCACTGGGCTGTTGAGTTAGTTCGTGTCCATTGGATGGATAACCGTTGGGCCGAATAGGAGGCCGTATCATGGCAAAACGAGCGGTCGGATCGATGATTGCGTGTTGATAGGAATGCATCGGGCCTGCAAATGCTGGCCGAAGAGCCGGTGGTTTGGGAACAACGAGAGAATTCTGTAGTTTTCTCAAGCCATTCGCTTGAAAGATTTCTTGTTCATCGGGAAAATCTTCGTCATCATCCGATGGTCGTTGTTGTTTTTGATTTTCTACAGATTCTTGTTGGTTGTTCGTTTGTTTTTCATCGACTTGCATTTCGCCTTGTGATTGTATTTTATCGCCAGCTGAATTCTCATTCTCTTCGTCTTCGTCGTCATCGACGAGTCGTCGAATGCGATCGGTGATGGTCGATCGATGTAGAGATTTGCCATATTTGACAATTTTTCGTTTTTGTGCGATTTTCTCGTAGTCGTCATCGTCATCGACGAATGAATCGTCGCTGCCTCGACGTTTTTTGTATCTCATTCGTCTTGGCGGTGGACGACCGTTTTCGAAATAGTCCTCGTCACTGTCGTCATCGTCTTTCGCGTAGTTTCGTTGTGTAGTTGCTCGAGATGATCGACGACGATCATCCGAAAGATCATCGGTTTCGTTCGTTGTATTAAACGATTGAAAATTCTCTAATTCTGTGTCTGAAACTGAAAGGAAAAACAAGTTTTTTGAAAAGTTTAGTCGAAGAAAACGACGTACGAGATTCATCATCATCGTCGTCGTCGTCGGAGTTTTTCTTTGATTTACGACGAGTTGATGATCTAGAAGAGATTTCGGATTGAAATTCGAATGATTTGGGGTTTCTTCTACCTCGTCGGTTGTTTTCTTCGTGCCGATGTTCGACGTTTTGATTTCCATTTGTCGTCACTTGATTCTTCGTCTTCATAATCTTCGTCTTCATCTTCACTTCCACTTCCGTCCGAACTGCGAAAACAATCGAAAATCAAACGAATCTTTTCTCGAAAACAACGAACTTATTTTGATCAGGTGCAAATTCGTCGTCATTCTTCGCTGCAGACACATCGAAATCCTCGTCTTTTTCATATCCTGCACGTTTTTTCGATGTATTATCATCATCATCGCCGCCACGGTCATTATTTTCGTCGCTTTCATCTAAATTAACTCGAACTTAAAGAAAAACCTAAACGAACGAGCTGTTTTCTACTTGATTCTTTGTCGAAATCGTCTTCGCCATCGACCATCATGGCTTCTTTCATTTTCTTGTCATAATCATCGAATCGATAGTTCTGTGGTTTTCGTCGACATGATCGAACGCCGAGAACCTGCGGCTCGTCACTTTGCCGTCGGTGATCTCGTCGACCACGAGCCACATTCAACGATCGTCTCGGTTTGTCCGCTCCATCAATACTTCCATCATCTTTAAATCCATAGACACTATCTTCATCTTCATCGTCTTGTTCTTCCTCTTCCTCTTGTTCTTCTTCTTCTTCTTCTTGCTCGTCTTCTTCCTCGTCACTATAAACAATTCCATTGGTTTTTCGTTTCTTCGACGAGCGTTTCATCATTCGATCGAGATTCAACATCACATTCGCCAGTCGATTGCTTCGTTTCGACATGCATTGATTCTTCTTCGCTTCTAATTCGTCGAGATCTTTTAAAAATTGTTGAAATTTGTCAATTAAATTATCACATAAACGTTTGTGTTCACACAACGGACAAAACCAGTCTCCATCAGGCACCGACAGCAGACTCGGCTTCAAACATTCCAAATGATACGGATCGTCGCAGTCGTCACACAACAACAACGCTTCAGGCCGGTCCGATTTCGAGCAAACTCGGCACTCGCTCGCTGCCGACGACAGATCTTCGATGAGATTATTTTCATTCAGTTGTCCGCGACGTTTAGCCACGGTTTTCGCCGAACGACGCGGAACGTACTCGTCGTCTTCGTCTTCTTCGAGCAGTTCGTCGTCGTCAAGTTCGTTGGCTTGTTTAGGATCGGGAAGATAATCATCCGAATTGTATTCGTCTTCTTCTTCTTCTTCCGAGGGTTGTTGTTCGTCGTCGGACGACCCATTGGCACGTCGACGGCCTCGACGACCTTTTCGAGATTTGCTTTTCGGTTGACTAGAAACTTTCGATTTGCCATTGGCGATTTTCTTCTTCGTTGGACTGGGAACAACAGGTTTGACTGGGCTAGATGTGGTCGACGGAGGTTTTCTCGTTCGTCTCGATCGACGTAATGCAATTGGAAGACTATCGTCTTGAAATAGTTCGTCGTCGATTGCAATCGAACTCATTGGTTTATCTTGACTAGTTTCATCATTCTTTTTCGTATCTGCGATTGATTCATTGGCATCGTCGACGATTTGCTTGCGTTTTCGTCCTTTGGCTGCGACTGGTTTGACGGTTGTTTCGTCTTTTGCAGCTGCGGGTTGTTTGGATTTGGATTTAGATTTGGACTTTCGTTTTTTTGATTTTCGACGGCCGCGAGCTGATTTTTTGACTGTTGTTTCTTCTTGATTGTTGTTGATTTCTTGTGTTTGTACATTTGAATTAGCTTCATCGGACGAATGCTGCGGAGTTTTCTCGTGTGAATTCGTTGATTCTTCGTCGGAATGAGCTTCTGCTTTGACCGATACGACAGGAGGAGGAGGAGGCGTTGCAGATTTCTTCGGAACTGGAACGCTCACTCGTTCTTTTTTTAGAGTAACTAAAAGATAAAAATGTATTTTATTGTGAAATGATTAGAGAAAACGTTTACTAATGGGAGATTTTGATCGATGTTCGACTGGTTTGAGTTCTTCTTTTTTGATCTCGGGAAGTACGGGCGCATATCGATCTTGAAATTCATTCGATGATTCCAATGCATTGAATGCTTCGTAGGCGAATTTCCATTCTAAATTCTCGAGATTTTCATCAGACAAATAAAGATTTCGGTTTGATTTTACCAGGAAATTTCTTTCGAATGACATTATCTGTGATTAAAAGTTTGATCAGACTTTCTAATTCATCTTTATCTCTAAATAAAACTCGTTGAGTTTTGTTGTTCGATTCAAAAAACGAAACAAACTTGGCAACATTTGTCCACGTTCGATCTTCATCGATATTCTCTCGAAACAATCGCATAAAACATTCAGCATCCTGTGAAAATCGAATCAGAATTTTGATTTGTTTCAAAAAAAAAATATTCATTTACCAGAATCAACCAGTAAGAAGCACCTGATCGATCGCGACCCAACGGTTGAGAACGAATTTCAAACGATGGTTTTTCTAAAACCGCAGTTTTAAACGCGGTATTATGATCGAATTGAGTTTCCAAGAGATTCTAAAATTTCAATTTATTAAAAAACAACAACAAATCAGTTTCTCAAACCTTGAGAATTCGAAGTTTAACATCGACATTCGCATGTGAATATCCGTTGGTTCTTAAATATTCGCCATCATCGAAATCGAAACGATATGCAAACTAAATGAAATCAGGAAAAGTTCTCGTTTTTCTTTCAAAAATTACTTTAGTTATAATCGAAACGAATTTATCTCGTTGTGCACCTTTGCCTAAGGAAATCCGTTTTAATAAGTTAAAATGAAAGTCAATCAGACGTCGACTGACTAAACAAAACAACGACAGACAAATTTGACAAATCAATCGATCAAACATTTTGACATTACTATTTTCTTCATCATTCAAAAGATTTTCTTCCAATAAATGCAATGGATAATCTTGAATGTCAATAAACGAACGAAATTTATCGAGAAAAACTAAGATAACACCGTAAATCGGATTGTTCAAAAGACTTAAACGTCGTTCATCATAACTAAGACGTGGTTTTTGTTCTTCATTGGTCAGCGATTCAGTTGGAACGGCTGTTGATGTAGGTAAATCAGTTGACTCAGTTGAAACAGACTCTTGTTTATCTTCATTCATTTTGGCTTGATCTACATCAAAAATCATTTAACAATTCAATGGAAATTCATTTCATATAGATATGTTTGCAATGTAAGCGTTTGATTGGCGAGCAATGGTGCGTCTTTGTTAGAGAATTCACGTGACAAGTAGCACACTCTAGATTGAGAATGAAGTGAAAAAGAATTTCTTGTTTTTGTTTTTTTCGAATCGAGAAAAAAATATTCGAGAAGAAAAATGTTTGTCGATTTTTTTTGTTAACAAAATGTTTTTGTTACACTTATGCATTTGAACGAATGAGACTTTTAAATAAGGATTCAATGATGAAATTATAATGTTTATTAATAATTCGAATCATTTTTCTTTTGTAAATCGAGCAGAGAAATTGTCGAATAGAGCGACATCTTATTCCGTCGAATTCGTAGATTCGACATTTTAGTCGATGTGTCTGTCTTTATCCGAGATCGATGAACATGAAAACCGAGTCTTGTTCATCGGCACATTCAAGTTTTGTAATTGTCTGTCGCTACGCTATACGTCTTTCTTCGAACGCAGACAACAAAACATGGACTATTCGCGTGTGTAATGCTGATTCATACAATCGTTTTTCTCTCTTTTCCTTGTTATTTCGTCAAAGCAAAGAAACCTTCTGTTCTTTCTAGAATTTGACTCTTTAAAATTGCGTATTAATTAGATACGAAACATGCAACTTCAAATTAAGACACTTTCCAATGAAAAATTTACGATTGAATGTGAATTAACCGATACGGTAATTGTTATTATTGAATTTTGGTTTTTTGTTGAATCGTTTCGTTTGTAGGTGAGATCAATAAAAGAAAAAATCGCTTCGAAAGATCTCAAAGATAAATACGAAGCCGATGCGGTGAAACTAATTTTCTCGGGAAAAATTCTCGAAGATGCGAAAACACTTGAATCTTATTCAATAAATCAAGACAGTTTTCTCGTTGTTGTTAAACAAACACCAGCGAAAACATCGTCAGCACCAACACCAGCAGCGAGTACACCGAGTTCATCAGCTGCAGCATCTAATGTTCAACCACCAGCACCAACTGCTGCTTCTTCAGCTAGTGCAGCTCCAGCTCAACAACAACAACAACAACAGCCAGCTCAAGGAAGTGAAACTTCAGAAACGAGCGGTGCATCCGACTCATTTTTGTCGGCTGAAGCACGAGAAAAAGCTCTACAAGAGTTAACTGATATGGGCTTCGAACGAACTCAAGCTGAATTAGCATTACGAGCGAGTTTTTATCACGTAGCACGAGCTGCTGATTATTTACTTTCAGTAATTGAAAAATGTTCGAATAGCTGTTTGAATTTGATGAGTTTTTTTTGTTTTCAAGGGTGAAATTCCAACGTTTAGTGAAGCGCCAGCATCGAGTCAAGGAGGTGCTCCCGGACAACCATCGAGCGCAGGTTCAGAAAGTTCAGGTGGCAGTCGACGAACAGGACCAGGAGGAGGTAATTTCAACTCCCATCGTACAAACGAATCAAAGAAAATTTCTTTCAGTTGGAGATTTATCTGAATTGAGTCAAAATCCTCAATTTCTTGCCTTACGTCAATTAATTCAACAGAATCCTGAACAACTTCAAACACTCATGCAAACATTACAAGCTACTCAACCTGAACTCTATCAATTAATTGAACAACGACCACAAGAATTTCTCGAATTATTAAATCAAGAAGATGAAGGTGATGATGACGATGGTGATGATCTTCCTCAAGCTGGTGGACAAGGTCCACCGGGCACTGTTACCATCACACTTTCGCCACAAGATCAACAAGCAATAAACAGAGTTCGTTTTGTTGTTGTTTTTCTTCTTCTCGTCGATTAACAAATGATTTTCTTTTTTAATTTAGTTACAAGAATTGGGATTCGAGCGTAATCGTGTCATTGAAGCATTTCTTGCTTGTGATCGAAATGAAGAATTAGCCGCTAATTATCTTTTAAGTAGTTTCGATTAAAATAACAAAACATCGAACTATTTGTTATATTAATCTTGACATACATTCTAAAACGTATTCGTTTCAAACAAAAAAAACAATTTTTTTTTCTTCATTTTGTGTGCTGTACAAACAGAAAAACAAGATAACTTTTTAAAACAACTGAACATCAGCAACATTATTTAACCCATTCTTTTTTCTTTTGCTCCAAAAAATATATATTTCCGCTTATATTGTGCTTTTCGTTTGTGTTTGTTCATTTCTATCATTCTCTCTGTCTCTGCTTCTTCTTCTTCTCTTTTTTTTCTTCTTTTGATTGAACTCATACTCTAACTTCTTATTGAAACAGAAAAACAAACATAAAAGCAAGACCTAATCGAGCACACGAATTTCATCAGCGAGAAGGAAAGACAAATACGTTTTGATATTCTTTTTTATTTTATATAATTATATTCGAGAAGCAAAGACAAAAGAAAAAGAACTAAATTATAAAGACATAAGATGATAAAAAAACTTGTGTAAGTGTGCATGATCTAGGAAAAAGAAACACAAACAGAGACAGCAACGAGAAATTGTCGTTGCATACATACAAATTCACATACAGGTTATAGAGGTTTTGATTAGACAAAAAGAAAGAGGAGGAAAAAAAGAAAACATGTAAAAAAAATGCATTTTTCTGTTGCTCTTGTCACCACCACCACCACTATCATTAACTTGTAAACGAGACTACTTAATAGCCCGATAATTCGTTCAATGTCATATCGAGTTCATCGCTGACGTTCTTGTATTTCTCTTTTTCAACAAGTAATTCGTCTACGAATGAATGAATGAATAAATAAAGTAGATATATAGATGAAGAAATAAAATCAATGCACACAAACAAACAAATTTTAGGAGAAAAAAGAAAACAAACGACGACGACACAAATTGGAATGATAATTTTAATGATAATCAATAATAAGACAAATAAATCAATTTGGAAAATCACATCAATCAAAGAACATTCTGAAGGTCATTGATCATCGCATCCATCTCACGTTGCATTTCTTTGCTGCGTGCATTCTCAGCTGATATTTCGCCTGAAACACATACACATATAAGCAAGGGTAGAGGTTAACCAAAAAAACACACAAACTACAAATTAATCTAACATGCAAATTAAAAGAAAAAAATCTCTCAACTCGTCGGGCTCAATTAGATAATCTTGTACCTTGTAATTGATCTGCCTTTTTCTGTAGAACAAGCATCGTACGTGTGGTATTCTCAGCTTTGTTTTCAGCCTAGACAAACACATAGACACACAACTAATGAACATGCAGCATACAACATTTAGATAAATAAATAAATAAATAAATAAATATAGAAAAGAAAACTAAATCAAACACCATGCAAAAGGAGGAGGAGGTCGAATGTGCATTGAATAGATGGATCTATTGATGTGAGTTTTACCTTCGAGACGGTCGACCTCCTTTTGCAATTTGGCCATTGTACGTTCAGCAAGATCAGCACGTTGTTCAGCCTATTTATTTCATTGGATTTTTATTTATTTTATCAACAATTCATTGATATCTATCTAGTTGTTATTCTTTTTGACCTATTTCGATGGTTTTCTACTTACATCTTTAAGTCGTGTTGATAAATCTCGAATTTGTTCTTCATAACTTTCTTCACGTTGCATAGCCTTTGAAAAAACAAGAACGAATATGAATGATAAAAATAAAATCGAGGGACAGGGGATCGGAGGATTAGATCATTCGGCATAAACATGTTCTGTCGAACTACCTCTTGTTCGGAGACTTCAAGTGATTTCATGTTGTTACCAACAACTTTGAGTTCTTCTTCGAGTTCGAGAGTTTTTCTGAAAAAATGAATCGAAATGATGAGTTGAATTACCTTTGTCAAAAAAACTTCTTTCGAACGCATTTCATGATGCAAATGTTTCAATTCTTGTTCATATTGAGCAATTTTACTAGAATAATGGGCAAGAGAAAAAAGCAAATCATGCGGGTTAGATTCTTTTTTCTCATGCGTACGCTTCGGTTCGTTGAGCACGGTCTTCGACTCTTTCCAATTCACCTTCACGTACTTTCAATTTACGTGCTACCTGAAACACAAAAAGGCAAATTCAAATGCAAATGATTCACTGCAAAACGCGTGCAGAAAGAAATTAATTAGTAAAAATAACATCAAAAAGAATTCAGCGTGCAAAAGAAAATAAGAGAAAGAGAGGAAAACCAATCAACAACTCTGGCAAACATTGATGCATCTTACGCTTCAGCAGCTTCAGCACGATCTTCAGCACGTTCCAAATCGACTTCCATAACAGCGATACGACGAGCAACCTGCACTCAGAGTTAAAGTTATTCTCAAATATCGTTTACTCATTTGTGTGCAAAGAGAAACTCATGTGTCTTTGTTGTTGTTTTTTTCTCGTCTTCTCCTCTGACTCAAGATCGTGTCGAAACAATTTGCTAATCACCTCGTCATATTTTCGATCGGAATCCTCAGCTATAAGTTGTGCTTCAGCCAATTGCTGTTCAAGTGTAGCAATACGTTCATCATCCTGGAAGGTACGTTGTTCGAGACCTTTGCGACCACTGGAAGTTGAAAGAAGAAAAAAAAGACAAAACAAAACATGTATAAATAGCAGTTACAATAAATACAACAAAAATCAGAGAGAGCCCCAAGAAGCTAATAGTGCAATGTTAGTAAATAAAAAAAGACAGATAATCACTACGACAACTAGCAGCATATTGTATTTGCTGTTTTTTTTTGTTAAATCTATCGTCTACCTCTTCGTATTTTCTCTCATTCAAAAGGCCCAATTGTTTGGCCTCTTTGAGTAGCTGCTCGAGTGATTCGTATCGATCGCCATAACCTGATACTTTGCCGTCGAGAACAAGTCGTTTTCTAAAAATCGGTTCATGGTTCTTCGTCACTTGGGGAACATTGTGTTTTTTTTTATTAGCAAATGATGATCCTTCGATATTCTTTTCAACACTTACCGTTCACTTTCGTCAGCAGCATGCGAAGCTTCGTCGAGTTTTTGTGTAGCTTGTGTAAGACGTTCTTCGGTACGTTCGAGATCTTCTTCAACTAATTGAATACGACGTTGAAGACCGCCAACTTCAGCTTCAGCCTACGAAAATCGAATAGTTTCGTTTCAGTTCGTTGAAATAATTTCGAAAAAAGACAAAAAAAAATGGTCACACTTGTTCACGGGCATGCTTTTCGCGTTCACGTTCAACCTGATACGCATGCAATTGATCTTGCGATGATTCTAGTTCATCTTTCATTTGCTGCATACGTTTTCGAACTGTTTCGATCACTGAACCTCCGCCTGTCTCATTTGTTGCTGAATTCGAATTTGTTTGCGGAGTACGATTCAACGAACGTAATGTTCCGTTGTTAAAATTTGCTGACATCTTGTGATTATCTTCGATGATATGTTTGGTCAACAGAACATTTTCTCTACTCTGGTCAACCATATTTCATGTTGTTAACGCCTCCTCCGCATCAACAATTGTCGAAAATAGATGTCATATAAGTAAGGGTGACTTCTCACGATCAAAAAAAAAAGAACGAGCTCTTTCTTTCTATCGAATGACTTACATCAGTAGCTGCTTTTTCTTTCGCTTCAAGTTTAGCATTAGCTTCGGCTAATTGTTCTTGAGCTGCATCGAGTTCAGCTTCGACTTGTTGAATTTTCTTTTGTAAAGTGTTATTTTCTTCTTCGGACTAAACGAAAACGATTTCCGATGTCGAAATTCAAAGTTCGAAATATCAACATACACCCTTGAGTTTGTCTTCTAAATCTTTTTGGTGTACTTCGGCTTGTTCGGCTCGATCGACGGCATTTTCCTTTTCGAGTTTCATCGATTGCATTTTCTTTTTGATGGAATCCATCGTTGCTGTTGTATTCGAATTTGACGACATTGTTCTAACCGGTTTGATATTATTTTATTCGTAGAGTGCAAGAAAAAAACTAAAATTTGAACGAAGAAACGCAAAGATCTAGAATGAAAGTAAAAGGCGCAAATACGACAACAATCCAATCTGTACGACATATAGAGAACTAAAAATGGATCCAAAATGCTGATAAAAAACAGCAGCAATAACAAATCTTCGATGTGTACGCATAGACATACATATATGGAATATGAAAGTATTCTCTTATTCTCGGATGGATATTTATTTGCTGACGTTTTTTTTCCTATTGTATATCGGAATGATATTGGTAAACGACGATAAAGAGAAAAAGAAATTGTGTGGTTTATTAGTTACGTATACATTTGTATATCGGCATCTGTGCATGCAAGAAACAGATAGATTTAGCCGCTCTCTCTCTCGTTTTTCTTTATTTTTTTTTGCTTTTTCTTTAGATATTTACTGATCGTCAATATATATGCCGACTGACAATGAATAGATAGATAGTTAGACGTTACTAGATATTCTTGTTCTTTTTTCTGTTCTGTCTTCGGAAGACGAAGGTATTGGACAAATGATGATTGTAGTCGAAGCGGAGAAGTTCTAAAAATATTTACAGCTTATCATAATAACAAGCGCGAAGACAACGTGTTACTTAACGAGACTAACATTTTTTCCGATTAATGCCTTTCTGTTCTTAGGTATGATTGGTAATGGCATATCGGTATGGATAGTTATTCCATAGAAAAACAAAGAACAACAAAAAGAAGAAGAAAAACTATGTATAGTCTCTGGTTTATTGCTATTACGCTGCCTTGAAGAGCTCGTCTTCTATGTCTGCCCATCTGTATACATATTGTTGGGTGACATTCCGATTCTAAATGAGAATCAAGAAGCAATGTTGTATTCGATTTTGCATGTTATCATGAATTCAATCTTGTATGCTGATTGACTGATGTATCGTTTTTGAAAAAATTAAGAAAATAATTCAAGACATATGATGATGATGATAGATAGAGAACATTTTAATCATTTTTTATCTGAATTTTGACATTATGTGCATTTAACTATTCAACCGAGACTTTTAATGAATCATTTATCATTTTATTGATAATAGTACACATTTGACCAAACTTTAAGATGAATACATATAGAATTAGTACACTATAATCATTATTCATTGAGAACAAATCCTGTTACTCAATAAAGAATAGAAGCTTCGAGTATTATTGAATACAAAAGAAAAATGATTGCGTGATTCAAAAAAAAAAAGAAAAAGAAATATCATTGTCTATCAATCCGTCACACAATGACTACGGTGAGAACTCTTTTTTTTCCATATGTTCATCACCTTTATAACTATGTCTATGCATATATTCTCTTTTCACAATGTGAAGAATGACAAGCGTGCAATTCTTTTTTCTTCTTCATCTTCATCATCGTCGTCGTCGATGGCGAAAGAAAGACTTCAATTTTTTGTTCTTTACTTTGCTTTTTGAATGCACACACACACACACATCTAATGCTGTATAACCTCACATATGTATGTGTGTGTGCGTATATACATATATATATGCCCTCTTGTTCGCTTGCTCGTCGAGTACCATCAACAGTAGACAGACAGCGAGAAAAAAAATAGGACGACGACGAAGGCGAAGAAGAAGAAAAAGAAGAGGAGAAGAATTATAGTCCCTATTTCTCTCTTCGTATAAAAACGAATCATTCGACCACTATTTTTTTCTCTTCTTCTATACCTAAGAATCGTTCTCTGTCTGTCTGTTAGTAGTGCACTTTTTTTTTCCCATCGATCTCGTGTGTTTATGCCGGACATAACGACTAGTGACGAACCGCAACAACAACAGCCGATCAACTATGGTGAACTTGTCGTACTTGGGTAAGAAAATCCACTGTTGACTCACAATATCTAATCTAAAGTCAATATATAATAACCGATTGAAGTTTGATTTGAACGTTCGATTTCTTTTTCGAAATTTCAAAAAGGAAATCAACCTTGATCTTTCGAAGGAGTGTTAAATGATAAAGACACACAATCAAGGCGATAAACAAGTCTATGTTCGTGACTTTAGATACAACGGACAAATACCAAGTGGTGATCGTGGCCGACGAAAGAGTAAATTTCAATTACGACAACGTTTTCAAGCCAATGGTCTCAAAGCTCAACAACAACATCTCTGTCAAAATGCTGATGAAGTTCAAGTAAATAGATATCTGCTTAGGCGAGATTGTGATTTCTGTATCTGACAGAAATGATGATGTAATCGATATTGATTGAATACGAGGCGGAGAGGTTATACAAATTGATTGTATACATATTACGTGTGAAACTATAGGCTTCGTGTAAATAATCAAATCGAGTTTCTTTTTTTTTGCTTCTCTTCGTCATAGAAATTAACACAAGCAGATTTTCATTCGATTTCTTATACTTTATCGCGAAACCAAACAGTTGTTGTACAATATGCGCACGATGACGATTCGGATATGTTTCAAGTAGGTCGATCATCGGAGAATCAAATCGATTGTATCGTTATGGATACAGTCGCAGGTGCGAGAACGTTCGAAGATTTAACTGTCGCACAATCGACTATTTCACGATACGCTTGTCGGATTGTTGTTTCACGACATCCACCGTATACTGCTCGCATATTTGCAGCAGGTTTCGATGCATCGAAAAACATTTTTCTCGGAGTAAGACAACGAACTGGCAAAGTAACTCGATCGATCGATTGAAATGTACTTTTGTTTTCGTAGGAGAAATCAATCAAATGGAAAAACGAGCGTAATGAAATGGACGGTGTGACCACGAATGGAATCTTAGTCATGCATTTAGAAGGTGAACAATTTAGTACAAATTCGAAAGCAACTAAATGGAAGGAAGTGTCCGTGTGTGGAAGTGTGTTTGATCTCGGCGAAGGACGATTAAAATTTAATTACCAATCAACAGTAACGAAGAAAAAAAATATGATCGTTTGAAAATTATGTTTTGTTTAGCCACCATCGAATACGGATAATATTCTTCGAGATGGAACGTTAATCGATCTTTGCGGTGCGACATTACTTTGGAGATCAGTCGAAGGTCTTAAAAATTCACCGGTAAAGACACGATGAAACTCGAGTTATTTGTTTGTTTATGCTCTCTGTCTAGACTCGACGTTTACTCGAACTTGAAGTCGATCATTTAAATTCGAAGAAACCTCAATGTCCCGTTGGTCTCAACACTCTCATTATCAAAACGAATCCATTCACTCCGTCGACTGCAAATTCTCCGAATGCGTATGTTTACGTTCATTGCGGTCATGTTCAAGGCAATCATAAATGGGGCATTAAAAACGAGACTAACAATTCATACGAATGTCCACTTTGTCGAACAGTTGGTCCGTTGATTGCCATTTTGCCCGGCATCGAACCAGCCTTCTACGTTGTGCCGAATACTGATAATGAATCGACAACGTCTTATTGTTTTCAACCATGCGGACATATGACATCACAATCAACGGCATTATACTGGTCAAAGATTAAAGTACCTTACGGTAAACGATATTTTTTTTCGTTGTTCTCGTCGAGATTGAACAATGTTTTGTTTTTGATTTTCAGGTACGAAAGGTTTGAAATCCATCTGTCCGTTTTGTTCAATAGTTTTATCCGACACGAAACCATATGTTCGTTTGATTTTTCAAGATTCCATTCATAGACAGTGAACAAGTCTTCGAAAAACTACTAGATTTCTATTTTTATATATTGTTTTCTCATGATTTCTGTGTATGTGTATCACATGTATATTAATATATCAATATTATGCACATTATTTGTAATTATATCGAAGAAATTGTCATGTAGTTCTAGTGACATCTGTTTTGACACACAAATTCCTATGAAAACCAACGAAATCATTTCTTCCGAAATAAATAAATAATAAAAAAAACAAGCAGCTGATTTAATTTGTAGAAATCAAATTGAAAAATCTTTTCATTTGCCATTGATTGGCTGATATAAACCAATGAAAATAAACTCGAGAAAAACAAACAAGTACAGCACACATAAATACCCAAGTTCATTTACGTCGTTTGCTTTTCCTACACATCATCATCATCATCTTCTTCTAGATAAAACCTTCATTCACAAAACAGAAATAACAATCCAATGGCTGGCCCGTTATTACGCGTACTGATTCGTCTCAAACAAAATAAATATCATCGAATGCAAATCGCTGCGAGATACCGCATCATTGATCTAATCAATCAACTTGCCAATGAACTTCATCTATCTGTTGATCAATTGTTAAATATTTCAATCTATCGACATGGACCCACTGGTTGTTCGATTGTTTACCCATTAACAAAGAGTTTTAATAGTAAACATTATGATTTAACAATGACATTTGATAAATATGGTCTTTCGAGTAATGAAGAACTTCATATTGATTTAACGGATTTAGCTACGAATGAAAGCGATGATGCACATTCGATCGATGCCGAAGAAAGTTCATCGGCATCGTCGATCGTTCATTCGAATCAAGCGCAAACAACAAATAATAATCATATTCTCTCGAATAAGAAACCTTTGATCGGACAATTAATACGTTTTTCTGTGCCAGCTGATAATAGTTGTTTATTTTCGTCGATTTATTTCGTTTTACATTCAGGCAAATTTGATTTATCCTATAATAAATATCTGCGAAATTTAGTAGCAAAAAAAATCGAATCCGATCAAATCACATATTCCGAAGCGATGTTAGGTCGAACAAATTCGGATTATTGTAAATGGATTCGACGAGGTAATCGAAATGAACGATAAACATGCTTTAGCAGTTGAAAGTGTTGTTTCTTCGTTCTAGATGATTCTTGGGGTGGAGGTATTGAATTAGCCATTCTGACAAATGAATATGAAATTGAAATTTGCGTGATTAACACCGAATGTGAAGGAAGAATCGATTATTTTGGTGAAGATCGACATTTTCCCTATCGAGTGTTTTTACTCTACGATAATTTACATTACGATCCTGGTAATGAATTGAATTTTTGAATTGAAAAAGATAGAAGTGTTGTTGTTGTTGTTGTTGTTTTTTTTGCAGTATATTTAGTCACATATGATGTTGTTCAAGGAAAAGAATTAATTCAAACGAAATTTCATCGTACTGATGAAGCGATTTTAAGTTTAGCTAAGGAACTTGTCGATGAATTTCATTCGAATACGAAAGCAGCCGACGAGAATCTCAATCATTCGAAAACATTTCAAAAATCTTCGACAAGTTCAACTAATGAATCCCATTTGATGCATGTAAAAATCTGAGAATGTAAATCAATTTGTTTTTCTTTCCTCGACGAACAGTGGCACGTGCGTGTGCGAATTCTTTCTTTGCACAAAAACAAACGAATATATTCAACTAGTGTGATCTCTCATTGTATGTGTGTGCTTCTTAATACATATATATTTTTTCTCTCGCTCTCTTTCTCTTTTTCTTCGTGTTCTTTCCACAAGTACTAACGTATATTGTAAATAAATTCTATATACATGTCAATCATCACGAGGATAAATAAATAAATACTCTTATGATTTAATTCTTTTTCTTTTTTTTTCATTCAATTCAGATAAATAGAAAAGTAAGCAAAGAAAATAATATAGAAATAATAATAATAAAGAAAAAAGAAAACAGAAAAACTAATACGATGCTGTAAGTAAACATTCGTGTGCAGTGAATTTAGCTTTGCAATTGGAATGTTATTTTTGTCTAGTGGCGGAGGTTTTATCTCATCATTGACGACAACATTGCATGATCGATCGTCGGCTCTTAAAAATATCCCTATGCCCTCAAAAGGTAAATGTGACTCATAGTTGGATAATATTAGCCTATTATTTCTTTCCAATCGTTAATATGTGTATCCGTGTGCATTTGTGCGTGTCATATGTATATACCTCCGTTTCTTTTCGTCATGTGCTTTGAATCATAAAGTCCAAAGATCGAATGGCGACAAGGTTTCATAAGGAGGTCGAATTTCTGCCTTGTTACGTGGAATATCCAGGTTAGATGTCATTTCAATGTTAAGTTTATTTACAAAATGAAATTATCAATCTCTTTGCTTCGTTTTCTTTTTCTCTCTGTGTAACTGACAATGAGAATAAGAGAAAAAGTGGATTCGAGAAGAGGAGAGGAAAAAAAATAAGAAAGGCAAAGAAAAATGGCAATCAGTAACGATACGAGTTCTGCTTCGTTTTTCTTTTGTATTTTATTCTTCTTCGTTTATCGATCGAGAGCATTGATTTGTCTTTTTCGAAAAAAAGAACGTACATCATGTCAAATTCGGAAGAACCTAATGATTCGAATGATGACAACACAGACATGTCAGCTAAAACTGATATTAATTCATGGAGAAAACGTCAATCGATAACCAATGCGACTAATCCTCTTTTTCAGCGACGATTAAGTCAAGGTTCACGATAAAAATATCAACAAAATCTTCGATTTTATCGTCTTTTTTAGCATGTCGAGATCGACTTGTTCGAACACCAACTGTTATCGTATGTAATCGAACACATCTGCTATTCTTTTTTTGTCTAAACACTATTGTTTCTAGGCTATGGCCGGTTTACCAGCACGTGGCAAAGTAAAAACGAAGAAAAAAAAACAATGTTCGAGCGATTTCTTTCGATTATTTTAGACGTATATTTCTCGTAAATTGGCTCGTTATTTGCATTGGATTGGCATCAAAACCAAAGGTTGGTACGATACGATTCTCTTGCCATTGCCGCACAGTGCATTATCAATAGATCCGAGTTTGTTGTCAGTCGATAAGAAAACATAAAAGACGCAGTAACCTTTTCAAGTACCGATATGATGAAAAGCAAATAGCAAACGAGCATCGATTGGCTAAATAAAGTCAAATTACTGTTTTTTTTTGCTTTCGACTCGATCGAGGGGCATCGTATTGACACACATATGGAATAATCTCGTTGTTTTTTGTTTTTTTTTATAGTTTTCAATGTCGGTGAATACCGTCGAGCAGTCAATCTTCATGCAGATAAGGACTTTTTCGACCCGGACAATGCCGAAGCTGTTGCTGTTTTAAAGTAGCTTAAGTTTATTTATTTTCAAAAAAAGAAACAAATTTTCTCTGACATCGATTTCAGTCAATGTGCACAAAAAGCACTCGAAGATGCGTGTAATTACCTAGCTGAAGATGGGGAAGTAGCGATATTCGATGCAACGAATATTACACGTGAACGTCGACGTTTTATTCACGATTACTGTACTCAAACATTTTGTTTTCGTGTATTTTTCGTTGAATCGATTTGTGATTCATTGGAAATTATCGAAGCAAATATAAAAGTAATTGTTCTTTCAACCAAATCGAATTATGATTTTTTTTCTCTTTCCAAGGAAGTTAAATTGAAAAGTCCCGATTACTCCGATGTGTCACAAGAAGCAGCTGTTGCTGATTTTCTTTCTCGTATTCAACAGTACGAAAAACGCTACGAACCAATCGATGACAAAACTGACGAGAAAAACTTCTCGTTTATTAAAATCTTCAATTGTGGCGAACGATTTCTTGTTCATAAAATCGGAGGTTACTGACAAACTTTCTCAATCAACAACAACAATAACAACCTTCGTTTGCTCTCTTAGGTCACATTCAAAGTCGAGTTGTCTACTTCCTAATGAATATTCATGTCACACCACGGACTATCTACTTAACTCGTCACGGAGAATCGGAATTAAATGTTCAACAACGTATCGGCGGTGATTCACCGTTATCCCCCAATGGCAAAGCGGTTTGCGATCGATTATAAACTTCTCATTGAGTTCTGTTTTTTGTTTTAGTATGCTGATGCGTTAGCTGCGTTCGTGGCTAAAGGTAAGATCAGTTCGAAAAGAGAAAAATCTGAAAGAAAATATTGATTTCCATAGAAAACATCCCGGATTTAATCGTTTGGACAAGTCAAATGCAACGAACAATTCAAACAGCTGCGAAAATCAGCGCACCCAAAGAACAATGGAAGGCTTTGAATGAGATCAATGCCGTAACTATTTTCGACTAGATTTCACTTTTCTACATCGATTTCTATAGGGTATCTGCGAAGGCTTATCGTATTTGGAAATTGCACAACGTTTTCCCGATGAATTCGCTGCGCGTGATCAAGGAAAATACTACTACCGTTATCCGGGTGGTGAAGTACGAGCGAAGGACTTCATTTGCATAAGAATTTTCTTTTTGTCTTAGTCATATCAAGATCTTGTTGCACGTCTCGAACCTGTCATCATGGAATTAGAACGTGCAGAAAATGTTCTCGTTGTTTGTCATCAAGCAGTTGCCCGTTGTATTCTCGCTTATTTTCTCAATAAAGATGCTGGTAGGAGTAAAAAAAAACTTTTTTGTTTGATGAAATTCGACGATTTCTATTGTAGACGATTTGCCCTACACGAAAGTGCCATTGCATACGTTGATTAAACTGACTCCGATGGCCTATGGTTGCTTAATGGAATGTATTCCATTGGCAGCTGAAGCTGTAAATACTCATCGAGAAAAGCCAAAAGTGAATTGATTTGACATTGAAATTGAATTTGAGTTTGTTTTTTTTTCGAAGAATTGTCGATCGGATCGAACGGTTTCCGAAGCATTGAACGAGTTTTTCGAAGAACCTATTGACACGAATAAAGTTCATACGAAAAGTGAAATTCTCTATCGAAGTAGCGGAACGAAAATTCAAACGGTTGACATTCATGGCAATGAAATGGCGGATTATGTCGGCGATGCCAATACCGATCCGAGTTTCATTTAAAATCTGAACATACGAAGCACAAAAACGGACCGCATTGTGATTTTTTGCTGAGTTTTTTTTTTATATTATTAATATTCAAGTTGGCTTCTTTTCTTTTTCACCTCAGCCGGTATTCTTTTTTTTTTAAACAAACAAAACATTTTGCAAAAAAAGAAAGACTTGAAATGATTGTCAACTCTTAAGCTTGAAAGACGAGCAAATCACATCGAATTTCTTATCAAATCTGCCCGAGAGATCAAATGTTAATCAAATCGAAAGTATCGAATTCAAGAACACTTTGTTTTCTGCGAGGCTTAAAACTAAAATGACCTTTCTTTGTTTATTCTCTTCTTTTCTTTATAACTCAGATTTGTCACACTTCATTTTTCGATCGTCTGAGGGGTGGAGATGAAAAAAAAAACGAAGACATGTTCACGCATGAAATTCAATGGGCCAGAAAGATCAAAGTCTGATGCGACGACGTACTGTCGACAGCTGTTTGCACAAGCAACGATTCGTTGAACTATTTTCTTTCGTTTCGTTTTCACGCACACGCAGAAGAAGAAAGAAAAGAACGAGCGTTTTGTTTATACAGTAGCTATAGCAGACGAACCAATTCTTTCGTTTTTTTTTCTGTTTCGCAACGATCGAATCAACAGTCACTGAACGAGCAACATTGTGTCTTTGTTCAACGTATTCGTCCGTTTCGTTTCTATGTTCATTCTCTCTCGCGCGTTTCATACGAACGAATCTGAAAATCAAACGACGCGGATTATGACAACAACTTATTCAAGGTAAAATTTAGAGAGAGCAAAAAAAAACCAACTCGTTTGTGCACGTAAATTGCCCCTTTTTTTCTTCGTCTCACGCTCACGCATGGCCTTAAACCAAGAAACGTCTTTTATCGATTGTTTCAATCATTCGAAGGGAAACGCAGCTGCTCAGCGTTCTCATAATTGCATCATCATTCCTTTTGTTTTTCGAACTAATCGCATTGAACATCGAATTGTACTGTTATCCAATTATGCCGAATATTTTTCGACATCTGTCACTTAAACAATTCTTGACAATTAGATGTGAAATTGTTTATTTCATTCTATATATCTGTTTGCGTGCGATTTCGTATAGTTGATACATAATCATTTGTTTTGTTCTTATGAAAGATGAAGGAGATTTATTTCTTCTCTTTCTCTCTTTCTCATTCTCTTGTTCATTCTTCTCTTGATATTCTAAACGAGACACACACAGGATGAATTCCTTTGTATTGCTTCATTTTATTGTTCGCATTCTTGCTTCTAGAGTTTACATCAACACTCAATTAAAACTCAACTAAACTCGACACACAACCATGTTTCAACAACATTCACGTCTCTCGAATAGTGATGACGATTCGGGCTGTGCACTTGAAGAATACGCTTGGTGTCCACCTGGTCTCAAAGCTGAACAAGTTTGTTTCGACATTTACATTTCAATTTTCATCTTTTTCGTTCGATTAGGTTCGACAATTCTTCAAATGTTTTCCCGAAGACAAAGTCCCGTTTCTCAATTCAATTGGCGAAAAATATCGAACGAAAATGCTCGAAGAACAACTGCCTCCGCACGATTCCGATCCGAAATATTGTCGTTCGTTGACTGAAGACGAAAAAAATGAATTGAGAATTTTCAACGAACAACAACGACACAACGCACTCGGTCGTGGTTCGGCACGACAATTGCCCTTAACACAATCGCCAATGCCATGTCGAGGAGTATGAATTTCACTAGACAAGATAACGATTGACATTTTCGAACGTCTTTGCTTTTTCGTCTAGTGTCAAAAATTAATCGATTCAGGCTCGATATGTGTATTCGCCGAACGAGCCGGTCGAACAGGTCTTTGGCATCCTCAATGTTTTAATTGCACGCACTGCAAAGAATTCTTGGTCAATTTAATCTATTTTTATAAAGATGGTCAACTTTATTGCGGACGGCATCATGCTGAATTGTACAAGCCACGGTGTACAGCATGCGACGAGGTAAGAAATTCTAATGATGATGATTAATCAATAAATACATAAGAACGAGGAGAACAGTTGTCGTTTCAAAAGAACTAATCATTGATTATATAATCATTAAGACCGAGAGAGAGAGAGAGAAACAATATAAATACATTATCAGTCAACTTGTGTTCATATTCAATATGGCAAAACGATCTTCATTACCACTTCGTCGAAAGGTACTGAGTGATGACAAATTCCCTTCCTCTATATGTCGATATTTTGTAACTAAATCGATTAGATCCTGTCAGACTAGTCTAATGATGATCAATTAGAAGCAAAAAATATTTGAAGTTATTGTTGTTCGTCTGTTTAGATTATCTTCAGTGATGAATGTACCGAAGCTGAAGGTTTCAGTTGGCATATGACTCATTTTTGTTGTTCAAATTGTCAGAAACGTTTGGGTGGCGAACGTTACGTTATGCGTCAAAGTCAACCATTCTGTTTGAATTGTTTCGAAACGATGTATGCCGAATATTGTGACACATGTGGCGAACGTATCGAAACCGATCAACCGCAAATGGCACATGAATCTCAACATTGGCATGCGACGGACTCTTGCTTTTACTGTTACACATGTCGAATTCCTTTGCATAATCGAGGATTTTTTCCTCGTTATGGCGCTTTGTTTTGTTCGAATGAATGTGCGTCGCAACGAAATAATCGTTTGATCAATTCGAAATTAATTCAACAACAGAATAAATTCCAACCAGGTCCAGACATTATTCCAACGTCATACACTCAAGCAAATCAACACGTAAGAATTCTTCCGGGACGTCCGAAAAATGTCCATCAATCATCGTCCTCCTCCTCCTCACATCGTCGATCGAAAGAACAGACCGGCTATGTATCGGACGGTCCAAGTGTCCAACGACACAAACGTGATACCAATAGTGGTTACATGTCCGATGCGACAGGCAGTCGTCGGCAGAATCGTCATCAACCGCAAGTCTTTCTTCAATATCAAACCTCGCCGGACTCGGACTATGTTCATCAACAGAAAATCAACATGAATCGAAGTCGTTCGCGTGAGCCCATTCAATTCTACAATGATCTCAATCTCGAACAATTGGATCGTCATGGTGCAACTCTCGAAATCGCGCGTTGTTCAACATCGAAATCGTCTCGTGCTTCACTGCCCGATCTCTCACATAAATCGAAATTAAAGAACTATCCAACAGCTTCACAAGAAACTCTCGTCGAACAACAACCTGTTCGAATGAAAAACTTCGATTCAAACGATATTATGTATCCCATCTCTCGACCAAAGACCAATCTCAATGCAACAACATCAACACAATTTCCTCGTTCGCGTTCGTTGAACGGTTCAGCTCGTTTCACAAAACAACATCACGTTCGATTCGTCGATGATGAACATGAAAAACCACATAAACGTTCGCCGACGATGAGTTGTCGTTCGAAGAAATCCGCGACGATACGTCGGGCGTCATCGTCGTCGTCCGATGATGATGACAACGAGGATGTCGATGATTGGAATTCGATCTATCGACAGTTCGATATTCATGGTAATCGACTACGAAAACCGATTAACTATGGAACGAAGATCAGTTATGTCGACGAAGCCAACGGATTCAATCCAAATTTAGTGAAAAAATCGATGACTTTGAATAATAAGAAAGACAAGAAATCGTCGAGTGGCGGTCGAAGGAAAAAAGATTGTATAATTAGTTAAATTTTGTGTCTGTATAGTTTTTGATTTGTAATATTAAAGAAAAATGAAACTTCGACATGTGTTTGTGTGCGTGTCTCTCTCTCTCTCTTTCTCTATTTAAATATACGAATTTGTTTATGTATAATGAAGAAATCTTAATTTTTCTGTTTGTTTGTTTTTTTTCTCTCTTTTTGGCGAAAGTTCTTATTTTTGATTTGTGTGTGTATTTTGACACGGCAAAATAGAATAATATTGAAAGAATATTTAGAATTTCAATTAGTTTGTACTGTTGGTTGTGGCGAATGAAAATGATGAACAACTGAACGACGTTGTTTGAGATTAGTGAGGCAAGATTTGATCTGCTTTCGAAGAAGATAAAGAGTCACAATTCTAGAGAAAAGAATAAAAACGAAGGCATTTATGAATGTACTCGGCATACGTTGCGAGAGTTACAACGGAAATACAACTAATGAGGGAAATAAGAACTTTTTTAGAGAGATGCGTGGGAGTCGAAGTATCGATGATATTCGTTTGATTTTGAATAGATTCGTGTGTGAATCGAATGAGAAAGAGAATGATTAAAATGTTCATTGAGATAGATGACTTGTGGTGAACTGAATATTTACTAGATAATTGTTTATCGCGCGTAGGAAATTTGTAGTTTTCTTTTGGTAAAACATTAAGTTTTATTAGTAAAAAAGAAAGGAGAGAAAGGAGAGAAAGAGGAGAAACATGAACAATTTTCTTTTGTTTTGTTGTTTTGGAAAATTAAGATTTCAATGATGATTTAGCGTGACGTTGGCAGAATTCGAGAATTCGTTGACAAGCTTCTTCGGTTTTATCCATTGGAGTTGTTAAAACAATTCGGAAGAAATTATCGATACCGAATACCTGAAAAGAGAAGTGAATGGATTCATTTGTTTGAGAAAAGAAAATGATTACCGATGCTGGAAGACATGAAATTGATTCTTCACAGAATAATTTCGTGAAAAAATCTTTATCATCTTCGATATCTGTAAATTCTGATAATTTTAAACGGATGAGCATATACATTGCACCTAGTTTAAGAAAGTCTCATGAGGAAAACAAGTAAATTAAATCAAAAGCATGACTTACCTTGAGGCACTGTCGGTTGAAGTCCCGGAGCTTGTAGAAGTGCTTGATAGATGTACTCAGCATTGCTCTAGAAAGCCAAATGGTATTTATAGAAAAGTCGGTAGAGAAAATGATTTACTTGTAATTGATGAAGAATATCTTCGAAGTAAGTATGCGGTGTTTCATGGAGTATATGTGGCAAAGCTGCTTGTGTAACTGAATTCGGACCGAGAATGCGACTTGAAAGATCGATAATACCAGATTTAATTGTATCTAGAGAGAGAATCGATTACATAACCAATCGAGTTATGTATTTTGATTTCAAACCTCGAAAAAGATTGTGTCGATCATGAATTGCAATCCATCCGACACGCCAACCAGGACATATAAAACGTTTTGATATTCCTCCACATGAAAGTATCGGAACATTTTCGGATAGTTCAGCAAGAAAATAAAATGCATTACCAGAGAATATCTAATTCAACAACAAAAAAACAATAATACATAGAGATTCGATCGATTGTTTGTTTGTTAGTTACCATATCTGCGTAGATTTCATCGGCTATGATCGGTAGATGATGTCTTTCGCAAAGTTGGACTATTTCCGTCAGATGTTCCTTTGTGTACACAGCTCCACATGGATTACTTGGATTATTGACTAAAACAGCTCGTGTTCGTTCGTTGATTGACGATTCGAGATGAGTGAAATCAACTTGCCAATTTTCATCAGGCTAATTAAAATCAAAAATCAGATCGAATTCATTTTTTGTTCTACCTATTCTGAAAGATTAGTTACAAGTAAGTGATAGAATCTTGCTTCGATACCGAGTGATTGACATAGAGTTACGTATAGAGAAAACCCGGGTTGAGGAATTAGAATATTATCTCCTGGGTCAGCTATACCATCGATACACATTTCCAATGCATGAGAACAGCCGCTAGTTAATATAATATCCTGACAGAAAAATAATAAATTTCATTTCGAACAAAATCAGTTTGTTTTACTTCAGGTTTAAGTAGTAAATTTGGTCGAGACCAAAAGTGTGCTACGGCTTTTCGTGCCTCCAAAGTGCCTAGAAATGATAAACCTTGAAAAGAAAACGAACAAACAAACGAACGAATCTTTCTACCGAACGAGGGCGCATAACCATGCGATGTTGGCGATTGTACAGCATCGACAATCGCTTCGAGAGCTTCGACAGGTGGAAGCATATTTCCATAGTGCGTTGGATCGCCGATGGACAATGAAATTAAATCTTTTGCCGGATTTGGCGCGATTTTCATTCGATCAACAATACGTCGAATAGGGTTTATCGTATTTCTTGCACTTTTCGATGCCTGTATAGGCTGCCAGACTCCATTATTCATTCCATTTACTAGTGACTTTTCCATATTTGTGATTGTAAGTTTCTTCTTCTTTCGTTCGTTCGTTCGTTTTATCGAAGTATTTATCCTTAACGTACTGCGAGTATCTTCTACGCTGTTTGTTAAATAGAGGCACGTGAATTAGAAATGACTGTCATTACTGTATCAGAGTATGTAAATAAACATCTTCTTATGCGTCATGATCTTATCTACCTTTTTTCATTCGTTCGTTTGTATATACACACACACTTGACGTCATCTCTTTTCGTTTTTTTTTTCATTTAAATTTGAAGAAAGAGAGAAAAGATGTGTTGTTAACATAAGAGAGATAGTAGCCTTAGAAGAAGAATTTGTAAACAGAGGGGTGTGGCCCATCAAACAGGAGTTACGACCGGTGAAACTGATACCTCCATCGGTTTATAATTAACATTTTTTTTTCTCTTTCATTTGATCTGTCATATGACGGTTGAACGTTTCATAATCATCATGTAATGCGAAATATCATATTTTTATTTTTAATCTTTTATCATCACGAGCACGAGTGTTATTAAAATTCTCAGTAAGGCAAAGTAATAATTTACATATGAATAAATTCAAATTAATGTCAAGAGTAGCAGAAGTTTGATAGTACATTCAGCAAATATTGATTCGAGACGAGTTAATATTTATTTTGTCTCTCAAAATTTATCACAGTTTACTATTAAAATCGAGTCGTTATGATCGTAAAATTTGTATCATAATGATATTCATCGATATCATCAATGAGTAAAAGTTCGAATAAGGCTGGATCATTGAGAACATAGGTGCTGAATGTATGCCAGCTGATTTTCGAATTTTGTGTATTGAAATTTGTTCGATTTAAAATCGTTTCGAGACGTTGTGTGAGACCATTGTTTGGTTTGGGCAGATTAATCAAATCGAACATTTGATCGAGCAGTTGTTCTAATTGTTGTCGAGTAAAATATTTTTCTTTATTTCGATCGTAGAGATTAAAAACTAGTTTTAATTTATCTTCATTTGTTCCACGATTAATCAAAATATTAAAAAGAAAGAATTCTTCGAAATTCAAATGTTTATCTTCGTTTAAATCCAACAAACGAAATAATTTCTTGACCATTGATTTCGTCAATTGATTGTCGAGATTCTTTTGATTTTGTAATTGTTGTAAATAGAGAAGAAATTCTTTCGAACTTAAATAACCTCGTGGATAGCAGTGATAAAATCGTTCATGCCATTCTTCGAGTTCTTCGTTGGTTAAATGCGATTGATTCGTTAATGTTTGGATTTGTGTCGCGGTTAATGCCGGTCGAAGACGTGATCGAAATATACTTTTCATCTCGAATGAAGAAAGAAATATTGACACATCGATGACAAAATACAAAAATAAATCTCAACTTCCAAATAAGTATCGAAAAAAAGTGCAAAAAATATTTGTTTCGTTCGTTCTTTTTCAATTACTAATACGTATGTTATAAAAAAAAGAAGAAAAAGCAAACAATATTTTTCTCCTCAGTCCCCTTCGTGTCATTGATAGTTGTCGAAGGACAACAAAAAAAAGGAGAGAAAATATATGCATATAAGTATTATGTACGAAGGATTAGATTCGTTTGATTTGACTCAAGGCAATTATCATGAGAATATCGATTGTTTTTCCTCAGATCAAAGTTAAACTGTTGTTCAAATGTCATCATTGTTCGATTCGATGCATTTACGAGCATTTTTCAAGCACGCATTAAATATGATGTCAATTGGAATAGTGAATTAAGGAAGTGTTTAACTTCTCTTTTGAAATCAAATTTGTTTTTTAATGAGTTCATATTGAAAAGCATCAAGCCGAACATGATTCATGTTGTTACTGACTTTTCTATCCATGTAATTTCTCTGAAGCATACCTCTTTTTGTCATAAAAGTACTTTTATTGCACAGAGACAAATTATGATGTTGACAACTAAGTATAGCTTTTAATTTGCTTTGGAGTTTTTGATCTTTATCGTATTATATTTAATTAAATATTCTTTTCGAAAGAAAATTTGTCAATAATTTCTGTAAATTATAGGCGAACGAGAGACAGAAACAATTTGTAACGTAGTGGAATCCAGGAATGTCTTCTTGACTCAACAATTAATGAAAAATTGAAGATAAAACTGTCATCTATTGAAAAAAAAAGCACAAGAATACTAATCTATTTCCACATACGTAAATAAAATAGAATAAAAAAGCATGAGTTGTTTCCTTTCTTCAATCACAATTTTTACTTTATACCTCGCTGCGTAAGTAGGATACTCTTTTCTTTTTATAAGCTCGATTCACGATTAAAAAGAGGTATCGAATAAATGTGATGTGAAATCGATAATATATTAGGTTTGAACGTCGATAAAACTGCATAGAAGTATTCATGATTATTTTCATGGGAAATAAATATTCATATTGAGTTAGTTGGTAATCAACTGTGTAATATAAAAAATTTAATCATTTTTCTTTTTATCATTTGTATCGAGACCTGAAAGCAACGAAGCTTTGAGTAATTATCGACATTCGTTCAAGTGAAAAGTTCAATTCGAACTGTATCACTCGATCTGTTTGGTGTTTTCTCTTATATAAATAAACAAAGAAACACTTAGGTTTTACACGAAAACAGGACGATGTTTAATGAACAAATGCTTGTTGCCGGAAAAAGAATAATAGATTCGAGAATTTTTATATGCAGAAAGCAGCCAGAGAAAGAGACTCATCTTTATTGGAATAGAAGAAAGAACGGGAAAGGAAACAAAGTTTTCTTTTTTTCTTTCTTTATCATTTCTTAATACGAATATCTAGACAAGACACTTGTAATATTTTTTTATTAGATCTCCGAAAATTGTTTTTCTTCTTCTGGTTTTCAACAATGTCGTCGTCACTAATCGATGCTCATTCACTATCATCAATTGAAAATAACTCGTTACTATTATCTCACGTTCGAACAATCATTAAATTCTACATTTGGCCGTTACTTGTTGTATTCGGTTTAACAGGCAATTGCCTTTCGATTCTTGTTCTCACTCGACGACGTCTCATTCGAACAAGTACAAACAATTATCTTACGATCTTAGCTGCATTCGATTCGTGTTATTTGATTTTTACATTAATCTTAAATTTTTGTTCACATCCAAGATTTGTCTCACATCCATTGTCTCATACGTTAACCTATTTTCTTCGGCCATTTGCTGATTTTTCTTCGAATACAGCTGCATGGCTCATCGTTTGTTTTACCATTGAACGTACATTAGCTGTTGTCAAACCAATCTACGCTAAACGTACATGTTCAGTGCGTCGATCACGTCATGTTATTTGTACGCTATTAATCAGCTGTTTTCTTGTCACTCTACCGACGTTTTTCGAACGAAATTTAGTCGACAAAACATATCACACTGAAAATAAATCCAATCTAAGTTCAACTCAAACCGAACAAGAACATCTTCTCATTAAACTTCATCGAATCTATCTCGTTCTCATTTGTGTTGTGATCATTTGGGTACCATTACTTGTTATTTGTATTTGCAATTCTATTCTTATATGGTATGTTTTTTAGTACAAACATTTTTCTCCGAAAAAAAAAGTCCAAAGGTTAATCACAGGAAGCCATGACAAGTTGATAGATAATAATTAGAGGTTGAAATAATCAACCGAAGAAACAAAAACATAAAATCTATAATTAGTTTCAAGAACGGAAGAAGAGAAGTTCTTCATCTTTTTCTTTCTTTTTTAGGTTTGTTCAACGTTCTTGCCATTTTGATGACGACATTCAATCGAATTCATTCTATGAATCGTATCAAAATTCAGCGAATTCAATTAATAAACTTGATTCATCGTTAACTCCGGCACGACGTCGTTCATCATTGATTTCAGCTTGTTCAATGACAAACCCGAGTTCGTTTCAATTACGACGACATAGTCGACCGATAAATCAAAAACGTCGTGTCACCATCGTTCTCATTGTTTGTCTCTTCGTTGCACTTTTCCTTTGGACACCGCAAAGTCTCTCTCTAACTTACGAAACATTCGTCGAATGGTACGCTGAAATGACCTACGATCATCGAATACTTCTTTTAATTTTCAATAATTTTGCCAATTTATTTTTGTGTTTAAACGCATCGATCGATTTTCTACTCTATTGTTTTCTATCGGAGAAATTCGCACGAACATGTAAACAAATATTCTTTCGTCAATTTACAACGAATATGATTATCAAAAGTCCGAACTTAAATCACATTTCAAACGATCGTGCGTCGTTTATTCTTGCCAATTCGCCAAGTACAATTCATCAACAACAATTGGCAGCTAATACAACGAACAAATACTATTTTCAATTGTCGGGCTTCTATCAAAATCCGTTGGATACGAAAAATAATCGACATTGGAAGAGAAAATTTCGACAATCGATGACGATGAATTCGAAAAGTGAAAAGAAAATTTTCTATCAACAAAATCTAGCCAAAGATAAACCAATCCACCGAACAACGCACTCCATCAATGTACTTTCCAATCCAATTCTCACTTTTATCGATGAAAATAAAGAAATCGAAGATTCAAATACTAATACATTAGCCACAAATTCAGCTAAACAATCACGTTCAGGAACTCTCTCGAATGTATAATAGATTTTGCTTGTTTTTTGTTTCTCAAATAAAGAAAAACGTCTAAAAGGTTTACTCGATGAGCTCTCTTTTGTTGTTCAATAGTGACATCCATTGAATATCGATTGTTATTCGTCGTAGGCGAAAGGGGAGAGAGAGAGAGCTGAGCAAATTTATTTTGTCTGCTTGTCGTGTCATCGTTTGGTAAATACGAGAGTATCGGTCAGTCATAGAATTGATCATGCCCGGATTGGCCGATGAAACTTTAACAGAAATTCGTGATGGTAAAAAGAAGAATCTTGTTTTCGACACAAAGAAGAAACGATTGAGTTTTATTTCTAGTGTTTAATTTGTATGATGATCGAGGAGATAATCAAATTCCGAAACATTATCTCGGCGAAGCATTACGAGCTTTAGGATTGAATCCAACTGAATCAGAAATTCGTCTTCTTTTGAATGATCTCAATCGTGTTGAACGTTTGTCAATTCAGCAATTTCAGGTTATTTTCGAACGACTCAATCGACAAAAAGACGGTCCGGCACCTGCCGCCGAAGAATTCATCGATGGTCTGAGAGTATTCGATAAGGATGGAAATGGACTCATACCAGCAACTGAACTACGACATTTACTAACAACACTTGGCGAACGATTAACTGACGATGAAGTCGAACAATTAATATCCGAATTTGAAGATAAAAAAGGAATGATTATGTACGAAGAATTTATCAAAACAGTACTTCAGCGTTGAATGAAACAAACAAGCAAACGAAAAAATGACTTTATTTAATCACATATTTCTATTTATATGGGCGTTTTGATGACATGACATTATTCATCAGAAAAATAAAATATTTAATAAATAATGCATGAGAATTATTAAATTGTTTTTTTTTCTCGATTGATTATTCTTAGTTTGTTTTGTTTTCTGAAGGTTTCTCTCTTTCTCCTACTACAGTTCATTTCTCACACCTGTTCAATAATTTAATCTATCTATTGATCTCAGATATCTACATACATATGTGAAGAGCAGACAGTCAGATGTAATTCAACTTAACAAAAATGATCAACTGTAGAATAAAATTCATTCGACTAAAGTTAATCATTCATGTAAAATGATCACACGTTTTCAACAACGAAGTTCTCTATTCAAAAAAATGTATAATATATACAATTTCATTCATTGAACGAGAATACTTATGCAATAAAAATCTACAAGGATCAAATGTACGATTATAGTCATAAGATCATTGAACCGAAATTCATCAGCCTACGACACAGATTATTTGTTATGCTATTAAACACAGCAGTCGATCTACACGTTTTTCTTTCTCTTTAGATTTCAAGAGACACTCGATCAACATGTCATGCTCGATTGCTGATTCTTCACATGTTTATGACATTAATAACCTCATCACTAACAGATAGAACCAATTGAGACAGACACAATAATTAACTATTTGCCAGTAATTTGCAAATCGATTCTCTTCTTGTTCGCTTTGGTTAATAATCAAAGCATGTCATCATTTCACTTCGGAAATCAATCTGTTTTATTAGAATTCGCTTCTTTACTATCGATGAGAGATAAATTGTATTTTGTATATATAAAAGAAAGTATTTTGTTCTTTTGAAGAATGAACCGCTTTTCCTATCATGTATCATCATCAACTCGTTTTTCAGTCTTGCGATAGAACGCAAGAAGAAGAAAAAACAACAAACGACTGTTCAGTCATTTCTTTTCTCTCGTTCTCTCTTTCTCTTTCTCTCTCTAACGAAAGAGAGAAAGAGAAAGAAAAGATCTACATTTTCTCTTTTACATCTCGAAACGAAGCGTGAATACATTTTTGATATTATTAAATAGAATCACGAATTGTACATAAAAATCGATCATCGAAATACGACGAACTGTAAATTTTCCAAGTTAATTAATATGTTAACATTTTTATTTTTAATTATTTCAATTTTATCAATACCATATGTGACTGGTTCAGGTAAAAGATCTCTTCTTCTTCTTCTTCTTTTTTTTTCTCAAAATTCGATTACGTCAGATCAATTTTTTTTTCTTCACTTGCAACAGATTGATGATTGAAGTAGTCAATCAGGAACCAGTTCGTTCGTTCATTCGAGCAGAATGAAGATGAAAAATGTTTTCTTTTGATTCGACTAGTATTTAATCAATATACAACAGATATGTACACGAATTGCTTGAAGCTATTTTGACATCGAAACCGATAAAAACGGGAAATGGACATACGTATTGTTCTAGTTAAACATAGTTTAAATGGCTAAGTTCTTGTCATTAGACGATAGAGATGAGAAAAGAAGAAGAGGAGAGTGTTTCTGTCTGAAGTATGTTTCATACATTGATTTCATTTTGGCTCCCCTACGATGAGAATATAATAAATGTCTTTGTTGAAATAGGCATGAGACGTATATATGGATATTCAATTGAAATCATTCATAATGACTTAGCGATTTAACCTTGTATTAATTTGAAACTAAATGAGAGATTTGTTTGGATAGATAAACATTGAAAATGACTATTTAATCTACAGACAAAAACAAACGAACAGATAATGCTTATCGTGATATTCGAAAGAATTTTGGCTTTTTGAAACTCAATTTGTTTCTCATTGATCATTCGCTTTTTGTCGACATTCCACGACAGAATTAATCGGTTACATACTTCGTTTCTTTTATATACGTATGTGTAATTATAGGCATCGTGCTCTTTTCATGATAAATAAGATTGTATGTTCTTTTTTTTCATATTCTGATATTTTTTTTGTCTACATATAGATCAACCTAAATTCGATCGGTCACATGAAACTGTGTCTGTTGTTGTCGGTAAACGAGCATTATTACCATGTTACGTCTCAATACCAGATAATAATAAGAATGGTATTAGTCCATTTAAAGTTATATGGATGAAATTGAATAATAGTTCGATATTAACGATGGAAGATCGTGCTATCAACGGCGATCCACGTATATCATTGTTACATCCGTATGCTGCTGAATGGAATCTTCAAATCGATGATGTCGATGAAGATGATGCCGGAATTTATCGTTGTGTAATCAATACGGGCATGTATAAAACATTAGTCTTAGATGTCAAAGGTAAAAGAAAAATTTGATCAATGAACTTCTTCATCGTGATAAATTTAGTTCCACCGAAGATTATCGATGAGCTAACAACTGAGCCTTATCCAGCTCCTATCCGTGCTGGTTCGAATTTAACAATAAAATGTTATGCACATGGTAAACCAATGCCAAAAATTCGTATTCTCTCCTATGATCAATCAGACAATGCTAAAAGTATGTTATCCTCGGGGGCTAAAATCGAATTAATTGATTAAGGAAACGATAAATACCTACTTGACAATAATATTCATTTCGATTGCATCATGAATGAAAAGAAGTTAGACAAAGAAAACGAGAGGATATCATTTGATTAGAATAACATTTGCCTAATTGAAGCCAATCGAAATCTTGTTCGATATCTTCAATAACAAAAACAACAGACTAAACTTTTCAATCGTAGTATAGTGTCAAATAAAAAAACTCTAAGAGAGTGAATAATTGACGTACTCGACTTTTTCAAGGCTTCGCATTTCATGTGATTCAATGCATTTAGATCAATTCTATTTCAATGAACTTTTGTTTTTTAGTTATCAGTGATCAAAATGAAGTTACACTTTATAATGTTTCACGTTTAACACCTCGACGATACGAATGCATAGCCAGTAATGGTTATCCACCGGATGTTGCACGTTCATTTGAACTTACAATACAATATTCACCGGAAGTGAATATCTATTTTATTTCGAAATATCACGATGAATTAACCTTACCAATCGTATTCATTGATTTCAATCAAGATAAAATTCATTTAAAATGTCGAATACGAATGCATCCGGTTGAGAAAATCATCTGGATGAAAGATAATATTCAATTAAATAATAATCATCGTTTACATCAATATATTTCTACACATAAAGGAAATTATATCAATGCTGAATTAATTATTAAAGATTTTTCTTCTGATGATCAAGGTGAATATACATGTACGGCATCGAATATTCTCGGAACCGATTCTCAAAGTATGCAATTACTTCTTACGCCAACAACAACAACAACTACAACTACAACAACTACTACTACGATTACATCGAGAGTCGTCTCTCGACATCGTAAACGGCCTAAATATTCTCGAATAACAACAATATCTTATCGTTCAACAGAAATCTTGAGAGAGATGACTATCACATCGCAAGGTAAATGATGATAAATGTGATCAATAAACTCAACTTAAGAGATACAAACGATTAGGAAAGGAAGAAGAAAGAGTGATTGTGACAATCTTCTTCTCCATTACAGTTCTGATTGATGAGTCGAACGATAGACTAAGAAAAGAAAGAAAGAAAGATGATAAAGATATGCCCGAAGGATGAGAGATGTGCTAAAACTACTCAATTAATTCAATTGAAAAGGACGTTTAAGAAAAAAACATCAAACAAATTATTCGATCGGCCACTTAACTATGATGATGATCATTTGAGTTAAATAGGTCAATATATCCTATCGAATTATCTTTTTTTTTTTAGCGATTAATCCCAAATACCAGATGATGACATTATTATATATTCTACTCTTCATGGCGGCTTATTTCTAACAGAATCATTGCGTTCAACAAAGACGCCAAACGACTGTGATAATAGTACAACTTATTCTCTCTCATTTTCTCCCAGGTACGCATCGAATTCTTGGATATATAAACAAATCAATTCTCTTTGTTGTTTTTTTTTAGTAATCCAATGATGTTGCCATCCGACTGGATGTCTGCAGAGATAAACATTCGTTGTTGTCTCATTGTTTTATATTCTCAATGACGTTTTTTTCTTCTTCTTTCTTTCCTTTGGTCTGCTTGTTATAATTAGAATATGTGTGTATGTGTGTTTAATAAAGATGAAAAATAAGCAGCAAGGTTCGATGTCATACTATTTTGTTGTTCGATTGTTTCGTACATGTCTCAGTTGAGGTTAATGTTTGCACCGGATATTTGACCCCTAGTGATCACAGAAAAAAGAAAGTAATAATAATAATAATGAACTTTCTCTTTTTGTGTATGTGTTGCGCTCTGTTTCTCTTATATTTAAGCCGCTAATACTTGAAATGATTTGATTATAAATAAGTATGGTTTCATATGAAAATTTTGTTTCTTCTTATCAGTGAAATTGCTCGTCGTATTTCTGTCAATTCTAATGAACTTTTCATATTTCTGCTTTACTCAAATGACTAATGGAGAAAAAAAAACAAGATGAATTATTCGTTTTCTCAATATCAAATTTCAATCTAGATCCTTAAACAAACGTCTTTTCAATGTATGCATGTATATTTAAACAAGATGAAATGTTTATTACATAAAAAGAAAGAAAATCATCGATTGTTTACACATCTCACTCATTCGTTTTTCTTGCCGCTACTTCGATGTATGAGCTTCCGTCAACAAGCGCCAAGCTTTATTTCGTCTATTGATTGTTAATCGGCAAAGTATACATCGATATATGTATGTCGACATTGATTAACATCTCACAACATAATGGAGCCGCACACACACACACACATACTAAATTGATATTTTAAAACGGTCATGATAGTTTTATTAAGTAGAGATGACAATATGTCTTTTTGATGGATGAAATACATGCATGCATTTAAGAAAAAGATGATGATGATAGTGTCGATTTAGGTGTATTCTTTGATCTCGAGTCATCAATGGCACTTTTGACGAGTCGAGAAAAGAAAATAAACAGTTGACAAGCACGCAGACATTCGATGTGATCTGTCCAAAGATATTCAATACGTTGTCAGAAACAGACACAGATTGACTAGGGCGTTTCCTCACATGTGAAGAAATGTTTATACATACATATACATCGATGAATGCTGTTATTCATTCTGTCAGATAGAATTAGATTTATACGACAAGATTTCTTGTCTTTTGATAGATATCACCTTGAGATAGGATCGAAATGAACATTCGAAATAAAAAGCAGATGGGAAAAGAAAATTGAAAAATTGATTAGCTTTTTTTTATCTGATTGTCAAAGAGTCCTTAGAAACACATAAAATAGCTTTTCTTTTTCTTTAAATAGACAAAGAGAATGCGTAATATTCACTTCGTTTAGATTAATTTATCTTTATCTTACTGATAAATATCAGCATTTTTGTCTTCAGACACAAATATCTGGATTTATTCAATTGAAAAAACACAGCGAGAGAGAGATGATATCTCACGCCTATGCTGTAATAGTTAGTTGAATCGATTAAGTCATCCATTCACTCATTTTGAAATACCATCGGATTCAAACTAAAGTTAATGATCGCATGTAGAATAATCTGTGAAATGTCATCATGAAAAACCACGCTAAATCGTGCTTGATAATTGATTGCCTTTCGGGCGGAGTTTTTGAATACGAAAACATGATTGGTTTAAAATAACTAATACTAAACTAGCGCTGTCAGTTGTTCGTATTGATAAATAATATTTACGTATTTATTGTTCGTCAATGCATGTCTAATTTATCGAGGCAGAAAAAAAAACACATTGACGATTGATTTATTAAAAGAAGTATGACGAGAAAAAAAAAGAAGTTTTTCTCTTATCAACAAAGCAAAGCAAGCTCTCAAAAATACTCATTGCAGATTCGTTGACAAACTGTTTGCTCGACGTGTTTTTTTCGTTAGTTTTCATTTTTCATTCGTCGTTGTTATTCTTAAAACTATTACGATTTCGTCATTGAGTAAAAGCAATAATTTTTTTCTCCGTTCGCTGTCATTCATTCATTGTATCATATTTGATTGCTTACTCTTCAGATTTTCATATCAACGACCGTGTGCACGTCTTCGAGTGACCTTGATCAATAAATGGCAGATCAAAAGACAGCCATGAGCAAAAAGTACGTAGAAAAAACGAAATTCGTGTGGAATTTCTATGAATTCTGTTGTTTCTGATTAAGATTACTCAGAAGAAATCTAAGAATAGACATGAATCATTCATTTCAGACAATAAATATTCATGCAAAAAGAAATGAAATCGTTAGGTGATCATTCTCGCGTTTTTGTTTTCTTTTGTTTTGCTTATCTGCATCATAATTGTGATAAAAAAAACAAAGAACGACAGAAAGAAAAACATTACGTTATCCCGTAAATAAGACCGATGATGACGACATGCGCGCGTATACAAAAAAACACGTCATGATCGGTCATATACGCCTGTATGTATAGCCCTTTTCGTATTTATACGCACGAACAGTGTACGAAATCATAGTGCGCAAGGTCGAAATCGATTTTATCTGCGCGTGTGTGTGTATATATACACGCATTTATAAAGAACGATTCGTAGTTTCGTAGACATAGTCTAGTCAAGTGTTTGATTAAATCAAATGGGGTTACAAGAATTTATTCGAACTTATAAAAATAAATTACATATAAAGTCTTCGAAAAAAGAGGAGAAATGTAAAGACAATCAGCAGAAAGAGGAGTGTAAACCGAATTCAATAAAACCTTTGAATACAGCTTTGAATTTGTAAGTTGACGTTTTTGAAAATCAATTTTGCATTTGAAATGTTTATTTTTGTAGGCCGTCATCGAGTATCTCGGAAAAATATCGGCAATTTCCTTTTGCAACACGTCAAAATGCGATTACCGATGAATATGAAGTGTCAAAAGAATCGTTAGGCGTCGGCATTAGTGGCAAAGTATTAACATGTTGGAATCGTCAAACAAAACGAAAATGTGCACTTAAAGTAAACGAATAGGCAAAACGATTTGTATCGATTGAAACGTATTTTTTGTTGTTTTAGATTTTGAAAGACTCAGATAAAGCTCGTCGTGAAGTTATTCTACATAAACGAGCGTGCGATGGCTGTGACAATATTGTTCAAGTTTTAGACATTTACGTATGTGACGAGCAAAAAGAGTAAAAAGAATTTCGTTTTTATTTATTCAAGGAAAATGTCTATGCATCCAATCGATGTTTATTAATCGTTATGGAATGGTAAGCATGTCGAATGCGTTCGAAATGTCGTTTTGATCTGTTTTTGTTTTGTGTTAGTATGGAAGGCGGAGAATTATTTAATAGAATTCGAGATCGACAAGATAAACCGTTTACTGAACGAGAAGCAGCGAATATAATCACTATGATTACAAATGCTGTCATACATTTACATCATATGGATGTCGTAAGTGATTTAGTGAATTCGAATTGAGAGATAATTAATAGGATTTTTGTTTGTTTGTTTGAATAGGCACATCGTGAGTAGTTGTAATTTGAAAAGAAATGGAAAGATGAATGAATATGTCGTTCATAGGTGATCTTAAACCAGAAAATTTACTTTTTACCAGTAAATCAGATAATGCTGTACTTAAATTAACTGATTTTGGCTTTGCTAAAGAAGGTAAACGAGTGATTGATTGCTTTTGTTTATTAATCGTTCGTTATTCGGAATTTTCTATAGGAAATAATGAGCAACTTCCTTTGAATACACCTTGGTAAATCTCTCATTTAACTCAAAATCGTATTTCGAACTTTCGTTTTTCATTTCTAGCTACACACCTTATTACGTTGCACCAGAAATCTTATCGAATAATAAATATGATAAAGTATTGAACTTAGAATTCGATCGAAAATGTCAATAAATCGTTTCATAAATTTAGGCTTGTGATATTTGGTCACTCGGCGTCATTATGTACATACTTTTATGCGGATATCCACCGTTTTTCTCTACACATGGCGGAGCTATTAGTGCTGGCATGCGAACGAAAATCAAAGCAGGCGAATATCAATTTCCTAAAGCTGAATGGGGCAATGTATCTCAGGAAGCGAAATCAATTATTCAACAAATGTTAACTGTGGATCCATCACAACGTGTTACCATCGATTGGGTTCGACGTCAACCTTGGTTTCATAGCACTGTGCCGGAAACACCGATCGATATTCGACCATTTTTTGATATGGAAAACTACGAACAGATGAAAGTACGTTCGATTTTCAAAAAAAAAAGAAAAATCCTGGAAAACTAAAGAATTGTGTTTTTCGTTTAGGTTGAAAGTGAGCTCAGTTTGATAGATTTAGATCTTTTGAATTAATATTCATGTATAGTTGCGGCTGCCAATCATGCACAACGTCGAGCTGACGATGAAGAAAGCATCGGTCAAATAGCTCCTCATAAATCACGTATTGCTCAACGGGCTGCCAAACGACAACGTCCAACGAATGTTGAGGGTGTTCAGCCGTCACTATCCAACATAAGTGAATAGAGAATTGAGAGAAAACCAAACCAAACTTATATTGTTTGCTAATATTATGTAATATTACTATTCGAATATTCATTTAACATTTGCTTGTTTGTTCACGTAGAAAGAAAGAAAGAAAATAAATCAAGTTTATCTTGTAGAAAAATTCAATTGATCAAAAGGAGATTAATTTATTCGGTAATGAGAACGAACAAAATAAATAGAAAAGAAATGACAACAACTATAATTCTTTCAAACATCACACATGAGACATAAGAATTCATTTGTTTTTTTTAAAAAGCAAGAAGACGAAGAAGAATTGGAATGCAAGAATTGAGCAAGAGTTTGAGTTTTCTTCTATTGAAGGTAAACTTCTTTCCATGTCCATTGTTGCGCTGTGCTATTCGACAGACATGTTTCAAGATATAAACGTTTACTATCAGTTGTAACACATTTATAAGCATTTGTCGAACGGATTTGTTTCGTTGTTGAATCATAAATCCATTCACCTTTCGGAATCCATCTGCCCATTTGAACGCAATGTCTATTGAAAAGAAGAAGACTTGAGAATTTCATTCGATAGGTTCGCTTTTACCTTGAAACAATATTATCACCTTCGGATATGTAACAATTTTCGTCCGATGACCATTCACCATCGATATTCAAACGAAATAATTGATTTCCGCCTTGACCATGGCAACCGGACACGCCAAGTGACTGACCGAAACTTCCGCCGAGTTTGTCGGCACACCATGTATCGAATCGAAGATTTCTCATTTCACCCCAAACGAAATTCGCTGGTGGCAACGGATATTTCTCGGCCATTTCGTAGGCAACATTGTCCAAAAACCATTTGAAATTCTTGCAATTCAAACGATTTCTCAATTGTTTGTATTCACTCGTGTCACCGATGTTTAATCGAGCGTGACTCGGTTGACGACGGAGATAATACACTTTGTATTCATCCATCCAAATCTAGTTTTCATTGCAGAGATTAAAGAACAACAAATGTCGACTATTTACTTCGGCAACACGCATATGATTGACATGACTTTGATAGAGATTGGCACCTTTCGGATGCATACTTCGACGACGTGGACCTCGATAGATATGTCCAACGTGACTGCAAGTAACCCTAGAAAATCGAAATATTGAAGATTTCGAATGATTTCAATTGTTTTCACCATTCAACTTGACCACCACACATCCAAACTTTAAAACTTAATTCATACTGTTCACCTAATACAAAAATAAAATCATCGGATACATTCGAAATCAATCGATTTACCTCCCCTAAAACGAACAGAAAATATTTGCTATTTGTTAAATACAATAAACTTACCAGATTTTGATATTTGGATCGTAGGCACCTAATTCAAAGAACCATTTCTTACTGATTGCTAATAAACCACCAGCATGCGTCGGACTTTTATAAGGTTCAGTTGCAAATTTCATTTGTTTTCTCTCACGTTCAGGTATTTCAGTTTCCTTATACAAAAATCCCCATTCCCAAATGCCACGATACAGACTACCGCCGAAATACGCCGAATTATGCTGAAGTGTATTCCATTCGATACCATCGACAATTGGAATAGCTAAAGTTTTCGGATTTAAAGCAATACGAGTTAGCAATGGTGGAAGCCAATTGGTTACACATTCGCAATGAGCATCGAGAATGACGATAACATCGCCTTCGCCAGCTCGAGCACCGACAACACGTGCTTCAACAAGACCAACACTGAAATATTTCGATTGGAATGAAAGATATTCGTGTTATTTTTTTCCTTTACCGTTGCTTTGTTCGCACGTATTTAACAAGACCGTTCCATTTTTTAATATATTCAGGTAAACGAACAGTAATATGCTCTTGATCACTGTAATCATCGACGAGAATAATATCTTTGAGTAGTTCTTTTGGACTTGTATTTATCACAGAATGAAATGTTCGCACTAATGTCGACCAACCTTCATCATAAAAAACAAGAACAACGGAAGCTGTTGGAAGTTTATCGACTGTTGGATAGTTCCAATATTTGCATTCGTCAGGTCTATGAAAACGATCGATATGAACAAGAAAAATACAATCGATCAGTCAATTACCGTGTATCACGTGCATGTCTATCTAACGAAATTTTATCACTAGCTACTTCGTTGAAACCGAATTCAGCCACGGATTGATCTCCTAATTTTCTTTCTTCTTCGCCTTGCAGTTGAACGCCTGCACCATCTTCACCAGGTCCTGAGATTTTTTTGACATTTTTTGGTTCGTAGTTTCCTAGAACACCTTTGGTCATGACTGGCTCTAAATCTGACGGTGGACGATGATCTGTCTTGCGTTCAGCAGGTTCAACTGGTTTCGGATCTGGATCTTTTGCATCAGGCAATGGCGCTACTACAGCAGCTGCTGTTGGCTCAGTTGAACTACCAGAACCAAATGGATCAACAAAATATACCAATAGTACAAAATACGCTGCGAGAAAGATTGTTAAATAACGCCATACACGACCTCTGATCATTTGAAAGGCACTCGAAACTAAGTTTTCTTATCTAAAAATTAGTAGCGTTTTTATCGTAAAATAAATTGTTTTCTCTCTTTTTTTTCTGTCAATCAAAAATCAAATCAAATCACTGTTTATTTTAATTTCATTGCACTTTTTCTCTATCACTTATCACTACTTAAACCGGTTAATTGTTGAAATTGTTGTGGTGGTCGTGTCGGTGGTTGTAATTGTTTAATCACTTTACAAGGATTGCCAACTGCAACTACATTCGCAGGAATATCTTTAACGACGACACTTCCAGCACCGATAACACTATTATCACCAATTGTAACACCAGCAACAATAATACTTCCACCACCAATCCAAACATTATTGCCAATACGAATTGGTTTTCCATATTCTAAGCCATCTAATCGCGTTTGAGGATCCGTTGGATGTGTGGCACCATAGAATTTAACGTCTGGACCAATTAAAACATAATTTCCAACACGAACTTCACATACATCCAAGATAACAAAATTATAATTTGCAAACGAATTATCTCCCCAATAAATATTCGAACCATAATCACATTGAAAAGGCGTTTCAATGACAGAATTCGCTCCGAATTTTCCTAAAAGTTCGTCAAGAATTTCTCGTCGTTTTTTCTCTTCCTTTGGTCGAGTTAAATTAAATTCATAGATCAATTCACGGCATCTTGCACGTCCCTCTAACAATTCTGGTGTAAATGCATTGTATAACTCACCAGCAAGCATTTTCTCTTTCTCTGTACGTGTATCAGATGCCATCTAGAACAAGCAAAAGATAAGCTTTCGATGCCTTGTCGAGTCGAAATAAAAATATTAATATTTGTTCTGAAGTTGAAATACTTTGAATGACAGCGTGTGTGTAGTCAACAGAGTGAATGCTTAACCCAATAGGGAATCGAAGTATAAGCGTCGCTGGCTATCGACTCAACAAGAAAAAAATTGTCGGCGAGAGAATTTCAATGACTTCGTGAACAAAGAACGAACAGATTTATTTTATTAGAAAATTTCGAAAGGTTTTTCTGAAAAATAACTAAAATCATTGTTTCGTCGGTGGTGGTAATTGTTTAATCACTTTACAAGGATTTCCGACTGCAACTACATTCGCAGGAATGTCTTTGACAACAACACTTCCAGCACCAATAACACTATTATCACCAATTGTTGCACCGGCAACGATAATACTTCCGCCACCAATCCAAACATTATTGCCAATACGAATTGGTTTTCCATATTCTAAGCCATCTAATCGCGTTTGAGGATCCGTTGGATGTGTTGCAGAGAAAAGTTTAACATCAGGACCGATGAACACATTATCTCCGATATAAATTTGGCAGGTATCCAATATGACAAGATTATAATTAGCAAGTGAATTATTTCCCCAATAAACATTCGAACCATAATCACATTGAAAAGGTTTTTCAATAGCTGAATTTGTTCCAAATTTCGAAAATAACTGTTGAAGAATTTCTTGACGTTGAGGTTCTTCATCCGGCCGACTTGCATTGTAATCATAGACAAGTTCTCGACATCTCGCTCGACCAGCCATAAGTTCAGGCGTGAATGCATTGTACAACTCACAAGCAAGCATTTTCTCTTTTTCGGTACGCGTATCGGATGCCATCGAAAAACGTTTTCTTCTTAATAGCAAAATGAATACCACAGATCAGATGAAAGTATAAATGTAAAACGACAGGATTTTAAAGTCCAATGGGAAAGCGACATGTGCGTGTGTCGCTGTCTACCAATTCAGAGCTCGAAAAAGTTAAAGACTGTGCTGTCAAGTCTAGAGCATTGTAGAAATGTTTTGTTGCATTACATTTATATTAAGCGTGCAGCTTCTTTTCTTTCAATCAGTCAATATGTTACTCATTTGACGTTCGCGAAACTGATTCTTTTACGTCGATGTATCGAATGATTCATTGTTAAATGGCGAGTAGAAGTATTGTTTTTCATTTTCTTTTCAATCGTTCTTTCAACTACTAACAATAATAAATGAATACAAATCTAACAAGTCTTGTTCAGGTATGTGATTAAAACAAGTCAACGAGAGTTTTTTTTTTATTGAAACAAAGCATAATCTAGAAAGGTGTACAAATGGCTGAACAAGCCACTGAATACGATAAAGGACAAAATTATGAAGCAGCGATACAAGCATATTTGACTGCGGTAGATTGGTTCCTACAAGCTGCAAAACGTGAGCAGACTTGCAGAACATTGGAGAAATTAAATAAATTTCTTGTAGATGGAGGAATGAGTAAACAAACAAAATTAAAGATTCGTGAACAAATCGAGAGCTATTTGAAACGAGTGGAAGAACTTAAAACAATTGAAAAGTCAACACCTAGTAAAAAGAAGGCGCTTGCAGATCAAGATGATGACAGTGACGATCCTGACAGAAGACGAATGATGCAAAAATTTGAGGGTAAACTTCAATCATTTTTTCTTGTACAATCTTGTTCGCATCATATAACTCGAATTCTAGGAGCGATTGTTACTGATCCCAATGTTACATTTGCTGATGTTGTCGGTCTAGAACAAGCAAAAGAAGCTTTGAAGGAAGCTGTCATTTTACCAGTCAAATTTCCACAATTATTTCAAGGTATTTCCCTCGTTATCATTAAGTATTTAAATTTACTTTATTATGTTGAAAATAGGTAAAAGAAAACCGTGGGCTGGTATTTTACTCTATGGAGTAAGAATCCTCATTGTGTGACAAGTAAAACGATGTAGTATTTACTGTTCTTTTAGCCTCCTGGTACTGGAAAATCATATTTAGCTAAAGCAATTGCTACTGAATGTAAAAGTACATTTATATCTGTGAGTTCATCCGATCTTTTATCAAAATGGCTTGGTGAAAGTGAAAAAGGCGTGAAATGTCTGTTCGAAGTTGCTCGAGAACGTCAACCATGTATTGTATTTATTGATGAAATCGATGCATTGTGCAGTCGACGTAGTGATGATGAATCAGAATCATCTCGACGCATAAAGACCGAATTTTTGATACAAATGGAAGGTAAGAACTTGACATAAGCAGATGTACAGCATTTCAACGACTGTTGAGTTAGGCGTAGGAACAGATAATTCCGGTGTTCTTGTACTTGCTGCTACAAATGTACCATGGATGCTAGATACAGCTATTCGTCGACGGTACGACTTTCATATTGAGTAGAAAATACTCATTTTAGTTATATAGATTCGAAAAACGGATTTATATTCCATTACCTGAAGTAAATGAACGTGTTGGAATGTTCAAAAGTAATTTAGGTGGTAATACTTTTCACACAATCAAAGACCATGAATGGATACAATTGGCACAAAAAGCAGATCAGTAAATCATCATATTTTGAAATCGAAAATCATTTCAATTTATTCGTTTTTCAGTTATTCCGGTGCTGATATTGTCGTTGTTTGTCGTGAAGCATTACTTCGACCGATTCGTCGACTTGGTACAGCTACTCATTTCAAACGAGTAACTAACCATCTTAAAGGAGAAGGCCCACGTGAACTTTGGTTACCTTGTTCACCAGGTGATCGAGAAGGTGTTGAAATGAGTTTAGAACAAATCAAATCCGACGAACTCTGCGAACCTCCTGTCACTATGGTTAGTACTGATAAATATTCATTTTAAAATCAAGTCTATGAATATTCTAGAGCGATATGTTAGCTGCACTTTCGACGCAGAAAGCAAATTTGAACGAACAAGATTTGATGAAATATCGTAAATTCACTGAAGACTACGGTCAAGAAGGTTCATAATACTTGACTAACAATCGAACAATTTTATTTTATACTGTTTTTTTTTGTGTTTTGAAAATAAATTCAATCAAATTGATTCACTCATCGATCGCTTCAATGAATAATCAAGAGAAAGAAAGGAAAATCGCGCTACTTGTGACATCTAATGATTCATAAAAAAGAAAAAAATGTTTTTTTTTTCGGTTTTACATAAAATCATGAGAATTTTCGAATTTTTTTCATTGAAAAATAATTGTTTCGAATTTTTCGTTACTGCTCATTGCACTTCCGACAATCATCTCCCAGCTCTCTGTGAAAAAAAAGAAAAGATATGAATGAGTCATTCCATTCTTTGATTGACGCGAGTTAACAAATAAAAACAATTTTCAGTTTCTGTTTTTTTATTTAGTCATGAAGATCGTCACCTTATATAAGATAATAGTTTGAGCTTGTTTTTTCGTTTCTGTATTTAAAGATATGTTTTCATACTTGAAATTCGCATTATTATTCAAGAATTTTCTCATAGAATTTTTTTAAAATTTATATAGTTTATTTTTTCATATATCGTTAGAACAATGGCTGGTAATATCAATGATTATATTCAAGTAAAAGATTTATTTATTTTTGTTTTGTTTTGATGACGATGATTCATTGTTATCTATGTCTGTTTTGCTCTCATAGAAAGGTATTCGTAGTGCTGAACAAGCAACAACAGAAGACAGAGCTGAGAATTATGAAGAGGCAGTTAAACATTATATGACAGCAGCTGAATGGCTGATGCATGCTGTTAAATGTAAGTTGAAAACTAAACAAAATCGATTTCGAATGTTCAATTTTATTTCGTTGAAGATTCGCCAATGAATGATGCTATGAAAAAGAATATCCGTGGCAAAGTAGAAAGTTATTTAAAACGTGCTGAAGAAATCAAAAATAACAGTAAAAATGGAGGAAAAAAGAAACCAGTTAGCGAAAGTGGAAGCATGAAAGATAATAAAGATGATGACGATGGCGGTGATCCAGATCGAAAACGAATGATGCAAAAATTTGAGGGTAAACTTCAATCATTTTTTCTTGTACAATCTTGTTCGCATCATATAACTCGAATTCTAGGAGCGATTGTTACTGATCCCAATGTTACATTTGCTGATGTTGTCGGTCTAGAACAAGCAAAAGAAGCTTTGAAGGAAGCTGTCATTTTACCAGTCAAATTTCCACAATTATTTCAAGGTATTTCCCTCGTTATCATTAAGTATTTAAATTTACTTTATTATGTTGAAAATAGGTAAAAGAAAACCGTGGGCTGGTATTTTACTCTATGGAGTAAGAATCCTCATTGTGTGACAAGTAAAACGATGTAGTATTTACTGTTCTTTTAGCCTCCTGGTACTGGAAAATCATATTTAGCTAAAGCAATTGCTACTGAATGTAAAAGTACATTTATATCTGTGAGTTCATCCGATCTTTTATCAAAATGGCTTGGTGAAAGTGAAAAAGGCGTGAAATGTCTGTTCGAAGTTGCTCGAGAACGTCAACCATGTATTGTATTTATCGATGAAATCGATGCATTGTGCAGTCAACGTAGTGATAATGAATCAGAATCATCACGGCGTGTTAAAACTGAATTTCTTGTTCAAATGCAAGGTAACTCTATTTCAATGAAACTATCAGACATGTTTACTCAATCGTTGGTATTTACTTAGGTGTTGGAACAGATAATTCCGGTGTTCTTGTTCTAGCTGCTACTAACATACCATGGGGTTTGGATACAGCTATTCGTCGACGGTAAATTAACTTTTTTCCTGGCATATACCTATTTGATTTCATTCGATTAATATTTAGTTTTGAAAAACGTATCTATATTCCATTACCTGGTGTCAACGAACGAGCAGCTATGTTTAAAACTCATTTGGGTGTCAACACTTTTCATACGATCAAAGAGCACGAATGGATGCAACTGGCACAGAAAGCGGAACAGTATGTTTTGAAATAGTTTCTATCGAAAATCAAGTTAAATATATGCTCGTTTTTTTCAGTTATTCCGGTGCTGATATCGGTGTTGTTTGTCGTGAAGCATTACTTCGACCGATTCGTCGACTTGGCACAGCCACTCACTTCAAACGAGTATAAACAATTAGTCATCCATCAAAATAGTGATCTATATTCGTTTCTATACTAGGTACAAAATCCAAAACCCGATGGGCCACGACAATTGTGGTTGGCATGCTCTCCAGGCGATCGAGAGGGTGTCGAGATGACACTGGATCAAATTGAATCAGAAGAACTATGCGAACCTCCCGTGACAATAGTGAGTACATAATGCGTAACTTTGAAAGTCATGTCAAACGTTTATTTTTATTCCTTTCGTAGGCGGATATGTTAGCAGCACTTTCTACTCAAAAACCGACCGTAGGCGAAGCTGATCTTAAACAACAGATAAAATTTACTCAAGAATTCGGTCAAGAAGGTTCTTAGAAATATTAATAATGAACAAATCAAACGAGTCAATTTTCTATCATCGACCGCTTATTTTTGCGCATATAAATTCATATTTTCAGTTTCTACATATTATCTGTTCATGTCCTGTTCATTTTCTTCTATTGTAAACACAATAGCTGTCTTTGTCTTGATTTCATTTCGTGTATTATCATTTTATTCAAAATCAATAAGAGCAACAAAGAATTTAATCGATGAATTTTCCTTCTTTTTTTTCTCTTCACATCATGCAGTAGAATGATTTATTGTTGATATTTGGATAGTAATGATGGATTTATTAAATTCGAAAATAAAGATTTTGATATTGTTGGTTTCATACAGAAAAGTCATAAGGATTATTGAAAGAGCAGTTAAAGAATATAAGTTGTCGAATGTAAAAAATAATGGTCGATTTTCTTTTGTTTGATTCTTCAATTGAATTTTGATCCACCACGTGTTTGCGGTGCGAAAAACCGAAGATTTCTTTTTCCCAAAAGAATACCTTCAGTTGGATATTCTCGTTTACCGAGAAGAATACCCTCGGTTGGATATTCTCGTTTACCCAAGAGAATACCTTCCGTTGGATAATCTCGTTTACCGAGAAGAATACCTTCCGTTGGATAATCTCGTTTGCCAAGAAGAATGCCTTCTGTTGGATATTCTCGTTTGCCAAGGAGAATACCTTCTGTTGGATAATCACGTTTGCCAAGGAGAATACCTTCTGTTGGATAATCACGTTTATTTTCTGAATATTTGTGCGGTAGGAAGTGATTGTTTAAATTGCCAGCATATGATGTAAGTTCATCAACATTCATTTGCAGATCAACTGCATCAGGATATGTTGGGGCACAAATAGTACTCAAAAGAACTAAATGTTTAAAAATCAAAGTCAAAACATTTTGATATAGATGTTATTTATTTTCATCTTACCAATCGACATTGTAAAAACAAATCCGAAATAAATTGACGCTGCCATTATTATTATTTTATTTAAGGTTATAAAATATTAAATAAAAATCTATAACAAAGAAGAAGCGTGTATTTATAATCATCTTTGTGTTATGAAGTAGTAAACTCGTCTATTCTATATATTCTAATGATGGACACAATCTCATCTTGTATTATGATTAGAAAGTACAACGGACATCTTGACTTACTGCAAATTGATGTTGAAGAAAAGTGCTCGTTTTTCTTAGGAAACTAATGTCTTTAAATACTATTTCAGCAACATCATAGAAAAGAAAAATTTTTCATTTTTTCGTAGTCTCTCTAAGTAAGATAGAAATATATAGAAAGAAAGAGAGAAAAAAAAGAGAAACCAACTTTTCTTTAATCGTTTTTTTCTTCCTCCTCCAGTCAATTTCCCTGTTTGTACGAATTAGTATTCAAGATGCCGTGCAAAAAACAAGTTTTCTAATCAACTAAAGTAGCCCTATGCATACAGTGAAATTAGAATATTAAGAATCATTTGAAAGCTGTAGCATTTGGAAAATTAAAATTTACTAAGATTTCACGATTACCTAAGCAAACGCGATCGTGACATTTAATATTTAGTTTTTTTTTATTATTTTCTTTTATAACAACATAAAATGACTGCATGACTTAGATAATCGAAAAAAAGAAAAAAATTTCATTATTATCTAGTTCAATTATTAATTTGTAATTATGAATGTTTATATCCTGATTAGAGAAAGGTAAGGTCAAAGTCAACTTATAGATTTTCGATTGATAGATTTATTGAAATGTCATCGAAGAAAAACAACAATCGATAATAATTAGTACGTTTTTCAAAAGTATGACATTTTTTTGTTTTCTTGTTGAATAGTTTCAATAAAGTCAGAATTTCCTTTATTTAATATGAATTCATATAGAATAGCGTCTACTGCGACTTTGATGAAGCAACAAACATATGTAATCCCTATAAATACTTTACATGATATTACTCGTTGACAGATGTTAGTTCTATATCACACATCCGAAATAAATTATTCGATTGACTTGAGTTGAAATTCAGCACTGTACCGAAAACGTTTAAGGCAAAATGAGACTTTATCATAAACGAAGAAATATTTTATGTTTTCTGATCAATGCACAATTTAATCAACATTAAAAAATAAGATGAAACTCTCGAGAGAATAGGCCCATTCCATTGTTCACATTATAATTATTGTTGAGAAAACAAGAGCTAATTTATTGTTTTAAGCACAAGTGTCTTTTGTATATTTGAATGCTATTTTGAAGAATATTTCAAAATGATTTTTTTCCTTGAGATGTCAGTATTTAACATAAAACAAAATAACGTTCTTAAATTAGATTAGTCGAAGCAAATTAACCTATAAATTATTTTCAATCATGAAAACTGAAAACTGTTGTTATTTTTCTTGAAATATTGATTAAACTTTAGTGCTTCTTCCATCTAGATGTTATGAGCCTAAATACGGATATATTTGCATCGACAGATCTTACTAATAGTAATGCGGACTGGGCGAATTTTGATACATTTCAAAATGCAACAGAAGTGAGATAGAAAAAATTAGGTTATTTTTTTAATCAAAATAAAATTTGACATATTGCAGGCGAGTACGGTGAATGAACTGAACGAAACTGACGATGAATGGGCAGAATTTCAATCGAATACAGACGATCAGATCGAATCTCCATTAGAAAATGTCAATACATTGATTTCAACTTGTTTTCCATGTGAATCATCAACGAATACGGATAATTCAACGATGTTTGAACTACCAAATTTTACGACATTTAACGATGAAACTAAACAGATACCTTGTCTTGAACAAAGTCTATCGTAAGTCGATGATTTATTTGTTTAAAAAAAAACTATTGATTGATTCAGTTTATGGAAACATTTATCACCAATTTCTACAGATCCAATTGGAATACAACATCAATGGCGTCGATCAAATATCGAACATTTATTTCATCGAGCATTAAATGTTTCTTCTTCAACAATTTCAAATAATTCAAATGAAATTCAAGAAAACGACAAAGAAAAGGCTGATTCAGAAACTGCATCGATCGATATCAATGATCTCTCAACTCTAGCCAATACATCTTGTTCAATTGATGACAATCGTAAGCTTAACTACCTTCGATCATATTCTCTAACGAATTATTTTAGTTTTTCAAGTCAACTCTCGTTCGTATTCGCCATGTCCAATTAAAACTATGGATCTCTTTCCTGGTTCAAGTAAATTATCAATCGACGAACCAAAACCAGTTGTGAATACGATACCAAATTTTACGTTTATAAATCCCAAAGCATTAATGTCTTCGACACAAATCAATCGAGTCGATTGAAAACATTTCATTTCTATCACAGTGATCTCATCTATCATATTCGAATCTGTATCTGTGATACACAAAATTCTTTTTTTGTACAAATAATTCAATTAAAAACAAAACATATTTTTCAATCAAGATTTCCTATGTGTTTTACGATGTCCTTGAACAAATTTAGACATTTGGAGCATAGCTTCAGTGATACCTTGACCAGATTTAGCACAAGCTGCTTGAATGAACCATTGATGTTCGCTATTGAGTTCATTCATGGCGAGTTCGTGAATGATTTTCGCAGGTTTCATTGCGTCTAGAAAACAAAAATAATCAAAATGTTCTTACAGAGAATCACAAAAAAACAAATCATGAAAACTAACTAGGAAGATCTTGTTTATTTGCTATGATAACGACGGGTACATTCGTCATTTCAGAAGCATTGAGAACTTTATGAAGTTCTTTTCGTGCTTCGGATATTCGTTGAGGATCATTGCTATCGACGACGAATACAACGTCTTCACTATCGAAATAATAATGTCGCCAAAGTCCACGAAGTTTTTCTTGACCGCCGACCTGCGAGATTGATAAGAATGAATAGTTTGTGAAAATAGAACGAGCGACAACTTACATCCCAAACGGTGAAGACAACACCAGGACATGGACTGACTGTTTCTACATTAAAACCTGTATTTACAAAAAAAAGATAAGATAAAATCATAATTTTTGTAAAAATCCTACCGATAGTTGGAAGTGTTTGAATAGTTTCTTTGTCTGTCATTTGATTGAGAATTGTTGTTTTACCAGCTGCATCGAGACCAACTAGGAGAATTCGAGCAGGTTTGTCTGACCTAAATGTCGACCAAACTTCCGAGATCATACTGAATAGAGAGCCCATTTGTAAAAATAACTCAATCTGAATGAAATTACAGTGATATTCACAGGTATTTATTGCAGAGATTTCATCGCCACGTTGGCGTTTTCCTTTTACCTGAATAACAACACGTTGACTACAATAAAAAATGAGTCATTCTTTGGTCTTATATGACTACAACTAATAGAGTATTTTGGTCGTTTGTTGCCACTGTTAGTCTAAGTGCTGGGTTTATTTTGGTCATAAACGACGTCATGATCCTGAATTTCGAGAAAAATTGAAAAAGCGAGTTCATAGATTGTTTTCATCGAATGATCTGTCTCGTTTTTGTTCTTGAATAGAACGACAAAAAAAGAAAACTTCATTTCAAGGTGATATTGATAAGCAAGGAAAAAAATAGATTGTATATATCGTTTAATTATCCATTTTTCATTACAGAGATGATTTCAATGAGCAGGTGAACGAAAAAAAAACAGTTGTTCAAGCCGCCAGTATTTATAGTTTGGTAAATGAATATCCAAAAGCATTCTCAATTTATTCTAATTTCGATATGCAAAGTTCACTGAATTAGTTTACTCTTTCTTCTCTTGTTTAGTCAGTTGATTCAAAAGATATTCGAAGTCTTGATTTACAATAGTATCGATCGCGGAGTATGGTTGTACACAGCTTTGGATTGTTTCACAAGAACCAGTTCTTTTCAATATGTCTATTCGAGAGAATATTGAAGTTGCTAAACAAGCAAATATTCATGATTTCATCATTAAGAAGCTGTCGAATTGTAGGAATACGAAACAAATTGTGGTACAAAGAAAACTCAAATAGATTTTTCAAAAATATTATTTTCTTTTAATAAAAAAAATTAAGATACTTCCAATTGGACAGATCTGACATCTTTCGAACTTTTTGTTCTTACATATTGAGGTTTCTACATGGTGATCATTCTCTTAGTATTAGTAATGATTGAACAACGTGATGATTTCATTCATTTAAAAATAAATACATCATCAACATGTCATCACCATTTGCTTCACTGAATAAATATCGAAAATTACCTTTGACTAGAGCTCCGATGATAACACCAAATGATCAACCATCATCGTCATCAACGGATGACAAGTAGATCTCATTTAGTTCAATCACTTTTCAATCTCTAAATTTAGTGCAACAGCAGTTCCTCAACGATATCGATATTCGAGTAAAAAATCAATCGAAATTTTCCGATAAAAATACATTTTGACTTTCGAATTTTGTTAGACGAAGAGTCAGACTTGTTGAATGAAGTTACAACACGCATGGCAGTCGATAATATGAAAACAAGTCGAACTGTTAGTACAAATAATGATTCACGTATTCGAGGTGAGATTGAGAAAGAATTGAACGAAGAAAGAATCATTTGACAAACAAATTCTAGCGCCCACTGATTTGGATTTATTACAATTAACAATGAGTCGTATGCAGAAAGCTGAGTCTGATGCTCGATTTTTATCTAGTGAATTAAAAGAAAAAGTAAATCGAATTGCAATTCTTGAAGAAAAAGTTCATCTATATGAAAAAGCAATTCGTATGTTAAAAAATCAAATGATCATTTTCATTTTTGAACAAACAGATTTTATGTTTTTGAAGAAAATCAACACGATGAATCGTATAAAATCGATGCATTAGAAAAGAAATGCATTCGTTTACAATCGATTATCGATCGTATGGAGGTCAGTTCGTTTGACTATTTCGTTTTCGTAGTCAAATCTACTTGATTTCAGTAGGATCTACTCATTGAACGTGGTCTTGAAGTTGTTGGTGAATTGAATGAACCTGATAATGTAAATATTCTTACTTTTGATGAAGCAGATCAAATCGAACAACAACAGAAAACTCCGTCGGTTCCTTCAACATGGCGACCAGGTTTTCATTTTCTGTGCATAGAAAACGAATTAACTCAGTTTGATTTGTGTTCGTAGAAGAATCGATCCCGTCAGTTCTACCGATTGATTTCAATGGTCTCATTGAAAGTATTCGCGAATTGAATGTGTTAGCAGGCGAAACTGAAATGCATTTTCAAGCTCAACATCCTGATAATCAACGTCATATATCGACATTAAAACGTGTCGAACCGATTAATTTAGTTCTCTATGCTAACGGAATCTTTCTGTTCAATGGACCATTTCGATCTTATTCAGACCCAACTACACAACAATTTCTTCGCGATTTATTCGATGGATTTTTTCCAACCGAATTACAAAAACGTTTTCCCGATGGTGTACCATTCAATGTAAAGTCAATTGATCGAAATTGAATATGAATTTGTTTTGTTTTGCTTTAGGTGTCTGATAAACGTGATATTTATTTTACTGATGATCGAAAACAAAAAGCTTTTCAAGGCGAAGGCTATGTTTTACATGATGGACGCGTTGTTTCGAATAATCAAACAATTGAACATTTACCACCGATTCCACATGGTGCACGAACAGAATCTAGTGATCAACGTAGATAAATTTGCTTTTTATTGATTTTTTTATATGAAAAAGCTTTTGTATTTTTAAGGACCGAAAATTCCGATGAATCAATTTCTAAATCGTCTTCCGAAATCTGTGATTAAAAATGGACAAGTGATTGACATTCGACAGAATATCGAACAGCAATTGACTGTATGTTCGAATTTCGCCTCCTCTAACACACACGAAACTAGTTCGTTTATTTCACAGGGTAAACAAGAACCTTCATCGGCGCGATGTGATAGGTAACGATCATGTTTTTTGTCTCGTTGTGATTGCAGTTTTTTCTTCATCTAGTGCGATAAGTGAATTCAAAGGAGAAACTGATACAAATCAGCCATTTACAACACTTCGTATACGTTCTCATGATGGACAACAGACTTATGTTATTAAAATGAAAACAACATGTACAATTCGAGATGTCAAACAAACGATTGCAAAGAAAAAGTTTGTTTTTAATCAAGGAGAAAAAAAACAAGGTCAAATATTCGATCATTTAGAAAGCTTACATTCGACTTCGATCTATTCGCTATGGGTACGAAATTATTCTTCACTGACGAAAATCAAACATTAGAACAATGTGGTCTTATACCGAATGCTGCTTTAGGCATACGTGAAATCAAGATTAATCATGTAAAAAAATAATATCTGTTGTTTTCGGTGTTTGTTTTTATTAAATAAAAAAGTCCAATTTCAGTTGTCTTGATGTTCGACACGATTCCTCCGACGTTTTTGATATAATTTATTTTCTTGAGTCTTTTGAGTTAAATCGATGATTTCAGTTTGTTCTTTGGAATCTTTGGAATTTTTTTCCTTCGTATCGATAAGAGTTTGTTGTGATAAATTCACGATGGATATCGGTATCGATTGTTTCACTATTGAAACATTCGCACAAAGATGACGTGGAGGTGATACTCGTCTGAACACGGGATATTCATGATTGATCTCGCACAGAGGCAGATTTTTCTTGATTAACGTTGACGTTTTATTTGCCATTGAGAGTGTAATGATGAAACTATTGATCGTGATATGTAGATATATATATACGGTGCACATGTTTTTTGTATCGTTTCACTTGAATAATTTCTTTTTTTCTTTTCATATTGGTAGCTTTTATTATGCGATAGAAAATAATTTCAATCAAAGATGAATGAGTGCAACGAAAAAACATCTATGAGTAAGTTTCGTTCAGATATGTAACGCATGGAAGGTTCGTAGGAGTTTGTTGAGAAAAAGAAAAACTTATATTTATCCACGTATGTGCGCAAATAACATCAATGGAAGAGAAAAGAAGGAGAACATTTGCTGTCATTATTACTTTTCTTCGTATAGTAAAGAAAGAAGAAAAAAAAAACGTTGCCTATGATTGTGTTGTTTTTTTTTCTTGTACACGAGGGAAAAAAACATTAATTATGATGATGATTTGTTTTTTCGTTATCTGTAAATGATCAAATTGTTTTTCAATAGGGATCTTATTAAAATAACAAACAAAAACATGATTCTCAAGTTTGATAACCTTATCTGTATCTGTTTTCGAAAGGTTCTCTTTGTTTTTTGTCATGATTCTTTAATCAAAAAGCTTTTTATCGACCTCGTAGATTAACCTTTTGTTTATTCGATACCCGATAAATCATTTTTTGAATGGAATATACCAACATCATAGATTTTCTCGTCCACATGTTCTTTTTTTTCCTTTTTCTCTTCTATTCTTTCATGTCTCATTTTGTTTTTTACCGTGAGCATAGCAAAGCGATGAGTCATCGAAGGTTATTTTTTTATTTATTTGTTTCAGATGCACTTCTGCGTCTTTATTTGAAAAAACCTTTTCCTTCTGAAAAAGAATGTCTCATACACCGCGAGTTTCGACTCTAAACGAAGGTGCTAATTCATCGACAAAGTCCACAACAAATACCCTACGACCGCATTATTATACGTCATTTCAAAATTATTGTTGTGGACCGAAATTGAAGGCAACAACAACCAATAAAGATCTCCTGCCAATCCCAGACAAATTCAAATCGAATGCAGATAAAGTAATTACACATCTCAACGGGAAACTTGTCGAACGTAGTACGAAAATCGAAAGGTTTACGAGTGTTATACTGAGAGAATTCATCGATAAAAATGATCAATATAAAATTCAAAAATATCTCATCGATCAAACCATGTTTCGAACATTGAAAGATGCACAGATCATCAATTGGATCACGGATTTCAGACCATTGTATCCAATTAAAACATCAGGTAGTTTAAAGAAAAAAAAGAATCTTTTCTTGTGTTTAAAAAATAAATCCGATTTTAACGATAGGCAATGGTAATTGCTTGTTACATGCTGTTCTTATTTCTATGATTGGCATACACGATTTTACTCTTTTACTACGTGATCAACTTGCTGACTTTATGAAAAATAATGAACATGCTCTGAAAGCTCATTGGCGAATAGAAAAATTGAAAGCAGATCAAAAATACGGAATTACTTCTGAAGATGCTAATTTCGACTCAGTAAGATGAAACGAAATGACAAAATATTCTCTATCATAGAGATTTATTTTAGGAATGGAAAGAATTATGTTCGAATGTTCATTATCAAAATTCCGAAGATGGACAAGCAGAAACCTATTTAGAATTTCTCGAAGCTATACATATATTTTCCGTTTCAAATATGCTTCAACGACCAATTATTGTTCTATCCGAAGATATCATTCGAAATAAAGTTGGCGAAGCTATATCAGTCAATGATCTATTCGGAATCTATTTGCCGATATTTTCTCCACCAAATGAATGCGTTAATTATCCGATTATTTTAGCTTATAATCAATCGCATTTTTGTCCGCTACAACCAAGTGAAATATCCGATGACAAGTTATGGAAAAATCTCATTCCACTTTATCTATCAATTGATCATATGCACGAGAAAACGATGCTACCGATTCGATTTGTAGGTGAAGATGTGAGCACAGAACATGCAAATGGTTTACTTAGAGATTATCTGCAAATTGAAACAGTGACTTTAACTTCTAGTTCGATGAGAACAGAGATTTTATGTGCAAAAATGGGTGGAACAACATTGTCGGATAGAGATAATTTCTTTTTAATATTTTATGACTATCTCATGGACTTTTTCGATGTACAAAAACCGAAAGCTATTGAAGAAGAACGACAACGTGAAAGACAACGAGAACTTGACGAACGAGCAGCTCGTAGTCTATCAGCAGCAAGATCTGAAACATCACCAACAAGATTTACACGACTAAGTTATACTTCACCACGTGATTTAACTAATGTCGTTTCATTTCAACATATTCTCAACGATGATCAAGAAAATCAAGGGGCATATATTCCATCGAACGGTGCAGTACATATCGAACCTGGTCGTAATGATCCGTACTACGATCGTATTAAACAATATGATTTAAATAGATCAGAAAATATCACTAATACTAGTTCGAATGGAAAATTTGTGAACAGTATTAGTATGCCGCTACAATCAAACGGATCTAGTTATAGTCGAGGTAAATTCATTGACGAAAATAACACTCTAGTTAGTATATCTATTCTAGAAGAACGACAACCAACTGGTGTTCCTATTCCCGTTCATCATGTCAGTCCGCGTTCTCCTTCATCCAAGGATCCGAGCTTAACTATTTACGAACCTGGTCTTGATTTTCCTGACAAATGTCTTACGTGTAACCGGCGTTTCATCAATGTTGGCAGAAGCCGTTTTTGTTCACTCTGTGAGTTTAAAATACAGCACGATCCAGTACAACCATCAACGTCTCGTCAACAAAATCCTCCCCGGACAAGACCAACAAATGTGTATCTTCCAGCATATGATACTCGCCAATATACTATTCTTTCGCCAACATCAAACCAAAGACCATCGGGCAAGATTATATGTTCTCAATGTAATAGTCCCAACTTGCCACCAAATCATCTTCAACGTTCAGATTATCGCTGTTCTGCATGTGGAAAGCTACTATTTTAACGATCTATAACCGAATAATTCTACCGAAATTGCTGTTGTTCTATTTCTTTTTCTACGACTAGGTGTTTCTTTTATATTTTTCTCGTGTTTTATTTTATTGGGTGCTAAAGAGATCATACCAATGAAGTTTATTAAAGAAATAATTGTCTATAATATATTTTTATTTTCGTAATGTAGATAATCCTTCTTTAAAATCAACAGACAAACATGAAATGCACTTCCTGTAATGAACGATTGGGAAATACGCGTTGTGAAGGATGTAATACTTTGTTTTGTTTGCCATGTATGATTAAACATCATGATGGACTGACACAACAGTTTCAATCTTTAACAAACATTCGAAATGAAGTGAAAGAATCACTTGATATATCTCAATCTACACTAATAGAACAACAACAATTACAATGTTTCTTAGAAATCAATTTGTGGGAAAGCCAAATGACGCTTACTATTCGAATGATTGCTGCTAATGCACGCAAAGAAGTTACTGACATAGTGACAAAATATATGAAGAATATTAATCAGAATTTGGAACAGATTTCTACTCTGATGCAACAACGTGAAAAAGAACAAAACTATCTTGAGAATGATATAGAGACAATGAAAAATCAGTTGAACGAATTAAAGGACGAAATCAATAATATCAATCGAAAAGTAGAAGTAGATTTTTCGAGATCAACTAACATTAATTGGAATACATTAATTCATGTTATTGAAACCAATTCAGTAAATCAAGCGGCATCGTCGCAAGAAATAGCCGAGAAAAAAAGCCAGAAAGATAAAATTGAAAGTTCTTCAAATTTTAAAGAATCTCAAAATCCAAGTACACAAAATTGTTACATAACTTTTGTTGTTTATCTCTTTTAATTTTAGAATCACAACTGAAGAAGAAGATCTCCCGATTCAGACCCTTAACTGAAACACAATGTCAAGAATGCAGCCATATATTTGATAATTCAACCTATAGTAAAATTTGTCCTAACTGTTATGCAGCCAATATATGATAATCCGGAGAAATTCCACTTTCAACACGTTGTGCTAATCAATACTAACATTGTGCCTTTTACATTTTCTCAAACTTTCTAATTTAAATGTTTTTTTAATAAAAATATAATCTCATAACTATTGATTCAACTATGACTGACATCAATGATTTCTGTACTACCACTGGTTGAATATATCATCGAATGTCCTTTCGATGAAAGAGAGAAGAAGAGAAAAAGGAAAGAAAATTTCCATTCATCAATGCAGGTGTTTCTTTGTCAAAAAGAAAAGACAATATTTCAGTCATATATTTTCAATAAGCAGGTGTGTTTGAAGTGAGATCAATTATTGATGGGATTTATTATCATCTGTTGACATGCTCGAAATAGACCTATTAAAATCGATTGCATTCTTATAAAAACTAAAACAGATCATTTTCAACCGACAAGGTGAAACATGTTGAAAAGTTTGACCGATTTTATTTTTCTACTATTACCAACAATTATTGTTGGATGCGGTATTACGACACATATTGAAGTCTCACATCGAGCACAAGATCTTTGGTTACATCAACCGACATATCGTAACTACGTACTTCAACATCAAGATGCATTACAAGGCGGATCTCCGTATCCTGATGTTATGTACGATCCAGTATGTTATCGTGGTTCGTTACATCAAGTTGCTGAAGATACACATTGGTATCCATTTATGAAAGTTGCTATCGAATACATGCGAACTAAATATCCACCACCATTGAAATCTGATGATATTCAAGGACAACGATTTCTCGCATTTCTTCTTGGCGTTGCATCACATCAAGTTGCTGACGTTGTTTGGCATGGACGATTGACAGGTTGTCCCAATGGATTTATCGATGCCACTGCTTGGGAAAGTTTCAATGATGACGAAGGAAAAGCACATTCAAGCGTCGATCCTGGCGGTGATTCAGTCGTTGACTATGAACTACCTATTGCTTATATCGGTTTAACAAACAAATGGTATGTACCATCGACTGAACTACAAGAAATCTATAAACGATATGCTGTTGCATATAATTCTTCATTGGAATACAATGCAACCGCTGAACACGTTCAAGTATGTGCAGATTTTATGTTTATTGGACGATTTGCTGATGCATTATTTCTCGGTTTGGAATATCCGAAATATTCGCATAATAATACATTTCTACTCGATCAATTCTATGATTATTATCATGGTGGTTTGAATAATATGGCACATATGACAGTTCGATATTGGGATCAAGTTGTTGCAATGTATGAAAAAGGCACAGATATATGCACGATTCCATCGGATAATCCTTATTATTTAAATTGTTCGATTTCGTATTCAAAACAAGATCAACAAACAATTACCTATGTTCGTCCGAAACCAGCAAAATATCTTCCATTTTCTAGTCAAACCTCGCCGATATTACCTAATTTAGAATATACTGAAGTTCCCTATGGTGTTATTTCAAATCAAAGTTATGCATCATTCGGTCATACGACATTATTCGGTGATTTTAATAACGATCAATTAACTGATTTAATTATTTCTGCACCTGATTATTACAATCTTGGTTGTTCACAAGGTGGTCGAGTGTTTATCATCTACGGCAAAAAAGATCAACCACTCATTCCCGAACGTAATATCAGTATTATCGAACAACTTGCCGATCAATCGATCATCTCATCTGATTGTTATGGTGATCGATTTGGAACTAGTCTAGCTTCTCTCGATTGGAATAACGATGGATTCAACGATCTTGTTGTTAGTAGTCCATCGCACGGATACGGTTATCGTGGTGCTGTGTTCATTTTTGCTGGTAGTAAGGATGGTTTACAAAGTAAACCGTATTTACGTATCGATGGAGTTCGTGAACATGATACAATCGGCTTTGAATTACATACAGCTCATTTGGATAATGATACAACATTGGATTTAATTCTCTCGAGTCCTTATGTTCAACCAAATGGTTACGATCAACCACAGCAGGGTTCAGTTTGGATATTTCTTAGTTCGCACGTAATGCAACAAGGTCGATTCTTCGATCGAGAATTAACAATTCAAAATGCTACATTTACTATTACTGGTGAAAAAGCGAAATCTAAATTTGGTCACACACTTCAAGCTCTTCCTGCATCATGTGTTAGTCATTTAACATCATCGCCAACTCTCTTAATCAGTGCACCAGCAAATCAAGGCAAATTATATCTTTATGCAATCGAAAATCAACCTCGTCTTCTGATGACATTAGAAGGTTCGCAAACAAATTCACATTTTGGCCAAAGTCTTTCCGTTCAAACTGATAAATGTTTGTTAGCTGTTGGTTCACCAATAGCATTAAAAGATTGGTACGGTACTGTCGATATTATTTCATTGAAAAACCTTTCGACACAACACAATGCTCATGTGAAATACAATGCAATTCCAATTCTCTATTCTATTCAAGGTTCGAGAATTTTCGAACGTCTTGGCACCAGTCTTCAATGGACGCCCACCGGTGATTTAGCTATTGCAGGACCATTAGGCAAAAGAAAAGTCTTACCATTAGAATTCGATAGTTCCGAAGGTTTTGTCTATATTGTTCCTGCAACTAAAATTCCAAGTCAACCTGATCCAGAAGTTCATTCAATCGATAAAATCAGTTCGATTACATACATCGCTCATAATCGTGTGAATCGTTTTGGTACTCGTACGAATGTTCTTTCATCATCTACTGTTTCCTATCTCGTTATATCTTCGCCTTTGACTGCTTTCAATGACGATGTTCGTCTACCAGGCATGCTCTATGTTCAACAATTGAAATGAGAACTTTGATTTCTATTTTTAAATAAATTGTCATTTGATAAAGATATGCATGTGACATCAAATTACGAATATACAAAAAACAAACAGTCAAGATATTCGAAGACATGGACAGCTCATTTTGTTAGTGTTCGCATGACGGTTGCAAGCAGTGCTGGAATATCTTTACTATCGAGTAGATGACGTTTGCCTTCAGGTAGCATACTACTAATATTGTCGAGAACAGTTTCATCGTTGTCCTGTAAATTATAAAAACGACCGAACATTTTTCGAGAAATCACGAGAACTTACATTGAGTGCTTGTCGAACGATTTCAAGTGTTTCGTCGCCGAGTATTTCTCGTAGATGTTTTTCTTTTTCTTCGTCAAGTTTGACTCGATATTCGAGATTATCTTCATCCTCTGGATTACACCAGACATCATCGTCATCATCGTAAACATCTGTTGTATCATTTTCAACACTTGACGAAACTTTTGCTTTCGGATCTTTGATCACGGGTTCACTTGCTGAATGTTTTATTTTTGGGTCAGTCTTTTCATCACTATCCAAATAACTTTGTAAAGCCAAAGAAAGAGTGTGCATCTCATCCTCTTCTTCCGATTCGGATTCAGATTCGGATTCTTCGGTTGAATTTGCTGGTTTTTTAGTTGTTGAAGATACAGTTGGTTCTTCGGCTGATTTGACGATATCAGTTAAACTTCGGTTGAGTTTACTTGATTGAACGGTTGTTTCTTCAGGAACTTCATCGATTTTATGTAATTCAGGATTCGAAACAGTACGAAGAAGCTAAAATGAAAACTATTTAATCAACACAATTAATTAAATTTGATTTTTTTACGCGTTTATTTGTTGCATCGAACCGACCCGTTGTTAAACATTCAACAAGTTCGTCTCTGTCAGCTTTAATTAGATCTTCTACGATTAGATCATTTTCCATTGGTTTCTCAATAACAGGCCGTGCTGCTGGTGTACTAACAACATAAGTTTCATTTTTTCGTGTTGGATTCATTCGATTTGCTAATCCTTTCAAGCTAATATCCGATGTTTCATCATTGATTGTACTTGCCATCGTATGATCGTAAACATTGGCACGTTCTAAGACACTTATGATTGTACCTTTGGGTGCTGCACCCCATTGTGATCGGACAGGTGCATTGGCATTTGAAATGTTGATTCCTTGACCTTGGACGCTGAGTTCTGTTAAACAGGAATCATTCATGACTGATTGACGGTTGAGTACGGCGGAATCGAGACGAGCTTGTTGACTCCATTGAGGACGAGATTTCGGTGGACCTGCATGTTCGTCCCAACCTTCGCGAACACTTTTCTTATTTAAATTATCAAGAATTGCCTTTTTACGTTCTTGTTCTGAATTGAAATTAATGTTATTTAATAATTCAGTTAGATTATTATTGACAGGTTCGATTTTTTTCAAAGCTTCTTGTGCTTGTCTCTAATGAAAAGAAGAACAAAGAATCTCATTGAATTAGTTCGATCGTATCAATTGATTTTTACTTCTTTTTCTTTTTGTGCAAGTATGACTTTTTGATCGTAAGCCGAACGATATTGTTCGTCAACTTGGCTAGCAACAACCGGCTTTCTGACGGCTGTTGGTGGCTTTCGTAGATTTTTTCGACGAATTTCTTCGAGATCTCGATTCATTTCTGCAGCTACATGAGCAAGAGCACCTGCACTTGGATTAATGGCTGCAGCAGCTCCCTAAAAATCAATCATTATGCATTGTCAAAAACAAAATTAAACATGTAGAAACGACATACGGGACCATAGCCTTGCCCACGAGCTTTATTAAGTTGTGCTTGACGACGATTTTCTAAGTAATCATTTCGAAGTAAAGCTGGTCGACCCACATTTGGTGTTGGCCGCAGATTTTGATGACCAGGAGCAGGTCTTTGATAGACTTGAATATGAGGAGTAGGTTTGTGTCCTTGATTGGCATCCATACGACGTTCACCGTCGGCTATTTTTTGTTTATGTGCATCTAACACTTCGTGATATTGTGCATAATTACCTGGTTTAGGTGTACTAGGAACTGGTGAAGGTGGTACCTTGAAAAACAAGTTTTTAGTTAATAAAATAGAAAATTTCGAATATTTACAGATTCTTTAATTGATGGTGGAGTGTAGATTTGATTTGGTTTAGGTTGTGGAACGATGAGTGGAGTTGCACGTTGATTTGAATTATCCGCTTGATCCTATTTTAACCATAGAAAAGTTTTTTCTCTCTGTAAAGAAATAGTCATAACCGTACTGAATCACTATTGCTCAGTAATAAACGACGACGTTCACGGTCACGTTGAAGGTTTTTCAGGTGTTCTTTTTCGTTTAATTCCTGTTGTTTCTTAGCTAAATTATCCGCCTATACAAGAAATAAAACGTCACTTCTTTTTGAAAGTAAAAAAAGAAAACACGAACATCTTCTTTCGCCTGTTTCTCTCGTAATTCTTTTTGTTTTGCAAGCTCTTTGCGTCGTTTGTCGATTTCATTCTCTTTATCAACGGACACTACTCGTTTTGGATTAACTTCCGCGGGTTTCTTTTCTGAAGAAGCACTAAAATTAACAATCACAATGTTCAAATGAACCGAAGACTCTCTGTTTTACGTACCGACTAGCACCACTGCTTGGAACTCGAGGTACTGCCGATGCCGGACGTGCTGCAGGAGATGGTGTTGGAAAAGCTTTGACTGGTTCGTGAGGTTTTGCTCGCGATCCAACAGCTGAATTCGGTCGAGAAGAGACTGGTGGATGCATAATGTTTGGTTTTGGAACAACCAAAGGACGAGGAAGAGGCGGAGGAACTATGTGACCAAGATCGTTAGATAATCGTTGACCGTGTAAAACTGTATGGTTAAATTCTGCTTGATGAATCTTGAGAAAGAAAAGAAAATATAAAAGAGAAATTCAATTGAATGAAGTTTTACATCTTCTGCTAAATGCTTTGGAACCCGACGATAGATAAATGGTTTTCGTAGAATTGTATTGACTGATGGACGTTCACTACAAGTTAAATATGATTATCATTGAATAGTTAGTTCATCCTAATCTACCGTGGTTCGCGTTTCAACATTGATGCAATCAAAGTTCGTAGATCACTACTAAATGTCACTGAAACTGGATTATATGTGCCACTGAAATCAAAATATTAATACAACACAAAATTAATTTGTCTTTATTACCGAATAATTTTCATCATGAGACCATTCATGCTATTTGAATCGAACTAAAATCAATAATTCTCATTTATCAATCTCATTGATTCGCCTTCAATTACCGGATGTTTAAGTGTAGTCAATTCATAGAGAACACAGCCGAGACTCCATACATCGGATTTATTATTATACGGTTTTTGTTGGCATATCTCAGGCGAGAGATAATACGGTGTGCCAATTTGTGTTCGTGCTAATTCGCACGTACTATATAAATAAAAAAAAGAATTAGCTTAAAAATAATAAACTCTGTTGAATTCATACGAATTTAAAACTTTTGATATTCCGAAATCACCTAATTTTGCTGAACCATCACTTGTTAAAAAGATATTCTTCGAAATGAAAGTTTGGCAATTAGTGTCATCTGATTTTTAAATCGAAGATATTTACTTGTGATTTAATATCACGATGAAGTACTTTTCGATCGTGTACATGTTTGAGTGCGAGAGTTATTTGCACAAACCAATCAAGTATCCGTTCTTCGCTAAATGAGACACCACGTTGACCAAGAATACGTGTATGTAAATCTCCACTATCACAGAAATCCATGACAATAAATAAACTTGACGCATCTGAATCAAATATGTTTTCCTCTTTTCAAAACTCAACACTTATAAAATTAAAAAATACCTTCAAATGACTCGATATAAGAAACAATATACGGATGCCTCATTTCGCTCAAAACTTTCACCTGGAGACAAGAAAAAAAAACAAAAACTTTATTCAAAATTCACAGAACAAAATCATACTTCTTTTCTCGAATCATCTCGTTCCTTCTTGCCCATCTAAACCGATAACATAGCATGAAAATTAAACTCTCAAAATAACTCTACTTTGCCAATATTAATCTCTTTCATGACTAGTTTTTTTCCATCGATTTTCGCTTGCACAAGCCAGGCTTTGCCGAAAGCTCCTGAGCCAATTAATTTTTGCTTGTTGTATTTCTCCATGACTGTAACTTGAGTATTTGATCAAATGTATTGCCGAGTTTAAGAGTTATGAGTGATCATGAATCATCCAGATTTACGACCATCGCACGTCATTTCATACATAGAAACGACCTCTAACAGAAAGAAGAAATGAAAAAGGTATCGAATGGCTTGAGAAATAAACCAATAGGTCGAGTCTATGTCGTGTCAGTTAATCAAACGATATATTTCATTTCATTTCAACGATATACAGAGTGAAAATGATCGATATCCAGTGGCCGTTTGCAACACATATGGTAGAAATTGTTTGTCTTCATTCAGACCGATGAATTTCGAGTCTATTTTCAGGATTTTCGTGGCCAAAAAAAGGCCGAACGATTATTTCAAATAATCATCACTATCTTCGGTGTATGTCGTATTTTCTCATTCAGCAATTCATTTTATTTTTCTCAAATAGATCATCGGTTTTATCGCTGGTTATGTAATGCAACAATTTAGTGTGACTATTTATAGTGTTCTCTTTGGAGTTTTTGTTTCTGCTTTAGTAAGACATCTTTTTTGTTTCTTCTAAATTCGTTTTCTAATTTTGCTTTTTGTTTTAAAAAGTTGACGTTGCCACCGTGGCCAATGTATCGAAAGGATCCCGTTACTTGGCAAAAGCCTGATGACTCAAGCAAAACCTCGAATGGCAATAAGAATTCATCATCATCATCAGTGAAATCTCCGAAAAAAGCGAAAAAAGATCAATAAAAACGAGAATTTTCTTTGTTAAAGCATATCTATCATCGAAAATATTTTATTATTGAGAAAAAAAAAAGAAATAAAACATTTCAAAGGTTCATTCATTTATCCACAAATATAGAAAATGCAAAATAACTGACTAAATACAAACGAGAAAAGGGGAAAACACACGCACACACATTGACATGCAGATAGATGCTTTTTAAAATTCTCTTAGCGCTTTCGTACTGGTCGACTAGTTGTTGAGGCTGATACTGATGCTGATGCTGATGCTGAATTCGTAGTTGTGGCAGATGCTGTTGTCGTTGTGGTTGATCGTTCTTCATCGAGATCATCATCGGTTAATGCCGCTGATGCAAATCGTGGCGTTGTTGCTCGAATTATTTCATCGACGGAAGCGTTTCGATTTTCATAGAGAAGAATATTTAGAGTTTCTTCGTAGATTCTTGCTTCGAAAAATTCAACCTAATTCGAATAAAGATTAAATTGATATTTGTTGGTTTTTTTTAATCGAACGAACTTTATTTTGTTTTCTCTCAGTTGCATAAACAATCGATGTACAACAAACTTCAGCCATTTTCTGACCATTTCCGTAAAAACTCCAACAGCAAATCTCTTCGCTGCCCGTTACATCTTTTATAAATAAAATTCGATTATGTAAACGAATACTCAATTTATCGAATAATTCGATATTTTTCATTAACATTTCATCCGATGATCTAAATTACAAAATTCAACATCATTTTCTTTCATCGAAAGTATCCGTACGCTGTGTAAGAATATTTATTATTATGTCGATTGATAGCTAATTTCACAATTGGCTTTCGTACTGTTGCAACAATGTTTGGCAATTCTTTCGCTGATGTTAACATAATAACTTTACAGCACGCATCCGTATCACCGGTCGTTTTTCTCGAACGTGTTCGTAATTGTTGTTCGAGCAGATCGATAAGCGATTCGATACAATAGAATTTAGCTTCTTGTAAGATTTCAGTTAATATTTGAGTGCATTCAGGATAATTGATTGTTCCATCGCGAAGATAATTTAAAATTAAATCGAAATGTTTGCCATCACGATCGATTAAAACCCAACCTGAAATCAACACTAAATTACTGAACGAATTTCTTTGAGAAAAAGGAAAGAACGCACCTTCACTGTCTTGTACAACTTCCATTCGACCGCTGAACATCGCTTTGAACATGGTATCTTCTTTTGTAAGCGTATCGAAACTTGTTAGAAAGAGATGATTGCCAACATTGAGTTTAACATATTTGCCGAAATGATTGTTGTATCCCATGAGTGCGTTTCGGTTCGAGTTCGAACCCGATGGGAGTGTCGGAGTAGTAGCGTCACTCATCTGAAATAGAAGATCGAGTTTTAGAATCTCGAGTTTATTGAATAGAAAAGAAAAATCAGTATAATTTTAAATGTCGAGTCACTTCATTGATCGCTTTCGATGGAGCTAAAAGAAATTATATCAATGAAGTTTGTTGTTTTTTTCTGTTTTGACTTTACCTGGACCGATTCCGAGCACCGTTTTACTACCTGGTTCGATTTGTGTTCGTCCTTAAAAACAGACGAAACATTGGCGTTTTCTTTTTTGCTGAATTATCTTCTTACCTGCATCACGTATTAAACATGTTGTTAAACCTTTTCGTTTGGCTTGAAGTCGTAATTCTTCTCTGAAATGCCGATTTTCAAATCGAATTTTGAGTCAATCAATTTTGACAACTCACAATTCATCAGCAGATTCACATTTACACACAACTTTTGCTTGACCACATGTAAACCATGTGTCGACAGCATCAGGAGCTTGTTCACACGCTTTTTGAAAGCAACCAAGTGTAGCATGAGAACACTGTGCTGCTACTTTTCCTATTTAAGACAAAACGCAAAAAGTCAAATTGTCAAGTTTTTCAAAATCAAAATTACCTTTGCCCATTTTGAGATCGTTTCGTACTACGAGTACCATCTGAAATTTCATCGATATTCTCCATCGAACTGTTCGAATACGAACTTACTTTATATTCACCATCAGTATCTGAACACCCGGGTTCAAACTAAAAATCATACCAAATATTATTTCATTTTTTTTTCTAAAATTCCAAATCGTAACTGACACTTCTCTCGTCTTCTCGTTCGTCTTTCTTCGGATCGAACTTTTTCGAAACAACTTTTACATCATTATTAACAAAAAATGACGCACTAAACAACCATCCACATGCCAAGCCTACACAAAATAAATACTTATCATGCTTTTTTCTCTTCTATTCTACCTCCGAAAAATCCGACTAAAAGGCCGGCTATCACATTTTTTTCAGCGAACCACGGCGCTTGATTCATGAGAAAACTAATGACTAATCGATTACTGACGGTCTAATAAATAACTTGATCTTACTCATTCGAAAACGATGACATCATCTAACACGAGAGACGTGAGAAAACAAATATCTATCTGAAAAAAACAATAAAATGAGTCATTGCTAGAAAAATATCACAGAAATTAGTGAGAATTTAAAAGATACAATTGCTCGAGAGCAAAACGAGTTCCATTGGTTAGATTTTCTCTTTCACTGTGATTCGCACTTGTTAACGAGTGAAATGGTAATTCACACATTCCCGTTTCGTGAACATGTGCGTTGAATACATCGGAACTTTCAGCGAGATCCAATTGCGCGCAGATATAACCGATTTGCTTGAATGACAGCCATGCATAGGCATCGACTTCTTTCGGATCGATTGTGACCGAAATATCGTCACTTGTTCGAGATGAACGTATGTGCAAATAAATTACAATATGATGACGTCGTGGTAAACCGTGAGAAAGTTCAACAGGAAACGAAGACTAGAGTAGAAAAGTTTGTCTTTCCCTTCTTCTCTTATCTAAAGTCGAATCATTAGTTTTTACCTCCCACAAAGCTAAAGTCTCGGCTGTTTCGAGTTCATTCTCTTGAATTTCAATGCCGACTTCTTCGTGTAATTCTCGTATGCCAGCTTGTAATAACTGAATGAAAATCGATAAGATAGAATCGAAAAAAACAACGAATAAATTTTACTGTTTCAGTTTTTTCGATTCCACCGCCCGGACAAACCCAACACGATGGAAATGTACGCATATGAGCGGCGCGTCGTGTTAGTAGAACGCGATGATCATGCGATTCGAAAAGTATGACAACGCCAAGAGCGATTTTATTCGACGGATTGACCGGAATTTGTGAAGAATTATTTTGAAGAAAGAGATTTGTAAATGGACAATATGATGGACGGCGAAATAGAATTTTTGATGTATCATCACGTTGGATAGTCAATTGTTCATTCGCGTATTGAATATTCACATGTACAGATTCATTATTCGGATTTAATTGTTCGACTAAAGGCTGAACAAAAGAAAAATATGATCGTTTTTCCCCTCGAAATCGAACTTACAGTAGCAAATTCTGGACGAATCTGTTCTTCATTGTTGTTGATTAATATAATTTCAATCATCTAGTGTTAACATGAACAGAGAAAATATATGTATAGAGATATGAGCTGAAGAGAAAGAAAGATTTTTGTACAAATTAAATGTTTTCTTTTTTTTTCTGTGGTGCATTCATGTACAAAGGAGAAAAAAAACAAAAAAAACAATGGTAAACAGTTTTATTTCGTATTGATGATACACACATATTCACGAGAAATTCATCTGGGAATACGTTCTCATGTTTGTGTATATACTAAAATTAGTCAATCAAATGATAAGATATTAACGTTGATGCATGCCATAGTACGAAGGATAGTTCGATGAGCCAGCTGCTTGATATGGTGGATGTTGAGATCGATCTTGAGGAGGATAAAAACCGTCCGGTGAACGAATATCAGCTGATGGTTGATGACGACGAGCAGGTTGATTGTTACTTGATATTCCGTAGGAATCATTGCGGTAGGGTGGATACGGATCGTAATCGCTAGAAGAAGAAGAAGAAAACAATGGGTGAGATGTAATGTGAACAAGAAGAAATGACAAACCGTTGACCAGAATAGTCGGATTCACGTGGTCGATTTGAGTAATATTTTGAATATGGATCGTAGTTTTGGTAAGGATCAACGTTAGGCGGTGGTGGTCCAGATGGTAATCCACCGCTGTAATAGGGATCAGCAGATGGCATATCAGGATGATGATCATATGATCTAGATTTTAAAAAGAAAACTTATTATAATAAAAATGAAGATTGTTTTTTACCGATTAGGTGGATAAGCGTCAGGTCGAGATTGAGGTGGTAAATCTCGATAATGACGTTGTCCCATCGGTCCACCATTGTTATTTCCATAACCAGGCATATCGTACTCCGAAGGAGGAGGTGGTGGTGGCGGAAGAGGAAAACCATTGTCCTGTCGTTCATCATAATAACGTCTCGAATCCATTCGATTATCATATGGAGGACGAGAACGATCATAAGCACCATGATTATAAGGAATATTATCGTAGGGTCGAGCATCTTGACGAGCCCATGATGAATGATTATGTCGCATTGGACCTCCACCACCACCAGCACCAGCACCGTATGGACCTGAATTGTAGTGATATATGCCATTACCATTGCCTCTACCTCCACCACGAGCACGAGGACTAGAGAAAGAAGTTCAGTCGAAGCTTTTTCTTCTCTCAAATCGAATTAAACCTACTGTTTCAATGCACTAGCAGGTTCCGGTTGACCAGGTCGATGCCGTACCGTACTTGTTGACAACTAAATTCACCATTACAAAAAACAACCTCGACATTGACTATTCACTTACCTCAACACGTAATCGTTTGCCACGAAATTCTTTATTATTCAAAGCAACAGCTGCTTTTTCTGCTTCTTCTATTGAACCATAATGCTAAATCATCAAAAATTCTTCAATCAATCAAAATCTTCTATATCAATTCCTCTTACCACAAAACCATAATCTTTTATCACTGATGCTTCAAGTACCGGTCCAAACGGTGCAAATAATTCAGTTAATTCCTCTAAATCCATCGAAAAACTTTCCTTTTCTCTCACATTTCCATCAAATTCACTCACCTGTTTGTGTTCTTTGATCAAGATTTCCGATGAACAATTTCGTTTTAACCACTTTGCCAGACGCACTCATTGTCAATGTTCGAATCTACATTAAAAAACAAATAATATAACAATTTCGTTTGTTTTTTCTGTTGTTCTCAAACGGCGTAAACGCGCTTCAATAAAATATCGCATTTGTTCTAAGACGTCGAGTAAAACGATAACAAAAAGAAAAAAAAGAAAAACAAATTTTTTTTACAAACAGAATCACAAAAAAAAAGGAGATTCATAGTTCATTCGTTATGTTTCGCGACGAATAAATCGATTGAATATCACATTGTTCGAGCATTAGAATAAGCGCAATCGAAGAAACGAAAATACATGCGCGCACAGTTAGACGAGAACGCGAGTGTGTGGTAATATGCAAGCTAGAAGATAATGAGAAAATATTCAAATTTCAATAGCGAATCGCACGAGATTGTTGAATGAACGTGTGTTTGTGTTTTCTTTTTCAACGCAATGAGTAAATTTCGATTCGATCGAGAGACATTCGGCGAAAAAAAACGGCGAAATTTATTTAACATACCTCTGCTCGAGATGTTCACGTATGAAGGCATACGGATGACAATCAGCTCGTACAGGCCAAACAAAATCGGGATCCATTGATTTGAATAATTGAAGACAATTTTGTTTGAAACCAACATCATACGGATAGATAAACGATGGATTTCGACGATAAATTCGTCGTAAAATCCAAAATTCAACTGTCGTTTGATTGTAGAATATATTTCTCAATTGAATAATCAACAAAAATCCAACCTGACGAATGAAAATATGAAATCAATCGAAAAATCACATTATTTTCTACAAACTGCAAGAATCACACCGATGGCTAAACCTATCGATAGGATCGATGCTAATAAACTGAACCACGTAAACCGAAAGACAGGTTGATTCGATTGCCAAGTATACGGATAATACGGAACGAATAATACTCGATAAATACACGGACAGATCATGAGCAAAGCATGAATCGAACCGAGAATTGAATAGAATAGAAAACAACAGAAATCAATTTGATTGAAATAACCAATGCAAGTATTCATCCATGGACACTACAATTGTCGATTGATGAATGAGAGTTGTTGAATGAAATTCTAAACACGAATTTACATGATGATCGAGTTTGAGAACACATCGACGACATCGTCGACAATGATGAGAGCGTGACGCTTTGAAATTCGAACAAATCGGACCTAGATAAACAATTTGATTTCAAAAAATCGAATCAATTCGAATGTTTTACGCACAATAGTCGAGATATTTTCGATCTTCTTTTCTCTTCGGTTGCCAATTCTTCGACACGAACCCTACGTACGATGGAAACGATTATTTACTTTCAAATCATGAATTAACAAACCAGGTCCAATGAGAATCGTTCGAAAAAAATGATAGAAAATCAATATAAACCATAGCCAAAATACGGCAACATTAATCAAACTAAGTAAATCGTCAACATTCGGTGGAAACCATTGCACAAGACAATTCCACGCATTGATTGTACTAGAAAAACGCGATTTGTTTGTTTATTTTTTTTTAATCAATTGAATTCGTTTTTGTTTTTACATCCATAAAATGAAACAAATGGCGCCAATAGGTCCATAATGTCCGATTTGATGAAATCTCATACATACAGCAAAAGAAACTAACTAACTAAATATCTATTTTCTATTCTATTCGACCATTCTAATCAATTCTTGTCCTCTCTTCTCTCAATTCTTTTCTTCCTCGACAACAACGAATAGAAGTCAAGCTATGTAAACTGTGGATGCGTCATTCCTTGGAATGAGTTTGTTTCGCACATTCTCTCAATGCCTTGAGATGACAACGAATTCGTCAATATAAAAACTATGTCCGAAACAATTTCGAATGATTTCTCCTATTTATTCTTTCGTAATGGTGCTTCATTCCCGATAAATTATCTCGACGATGAAGACTCGAAATCGACGATAAATTCTTGTCGAATACCGAAATTAGTCGATATTTGCAGTTCAATTATCGTTCAAAATGATAGTCTAACTGAATACGCATGTGAAATTATTCCGAAAGAATTATTTTCTTCACTTTTTCGTGCAGCTTTAAACAGTACACAGGATGATACATGTATAAATATTCTGATAACTCGATGGCCGTATCGTGTTTTTCGTTTGGAGAATTTTGTTGATAAGAAATTAACTTCATTGAAAATGTTACTATGCGAAAAAACGGCTTTACAACGAACAAAACAAGCGATTAAATATTCAGTAATTATCATTCCACGTTTTATTGATTCGATTCGACAGCAAATCAATGAGAAAAAACTGTCTCATCTTCGTATTCTTGATGTAACAAATTTTCCTGTTGTCGAACTGATTCTTCGTTATATTTCGACGCATTGTCGTCTTGCTGAAAAAGAATCAAAACGAAATGAATTGATCGATATTTACAATCAACAACATCAACATTTAGTCACAACAAATGAGAATCGAACTTCAAACGAAGATCTTATTAAATCAAATTCGTATCCCGATGATCGAATTATAATTCGATTCGACTGTATCATACAAGACTATCGAACGTACGTTGAACTTCTCTCAGCATTACGTTCGTCAACGCCGAATATTCAATTACAAATTGCCACAATTGATATGCGTTGCATCGGCTTAGCACTTGTCAGTAATTTTCTCGATCATGTCGATAAACGCGTAAGAAAATCAAAAAGCAAAAAAATACCGAGACATTTCTCATTGATTTTATTTTCAGTTTGTTCATACGCTACGTGTTCCGTACAATGTTCTTACACGACAAAATCTCAAATATTTTCTTCCACGTTTGCCTCATCTCACTCAATTGCATACGTTAGATTTATCGTGTAATTTCATTGATTTTCGTTTGAATCGAGAAGATTTAGAACAGTTCTGTCAAGTTCTATCACAGTTAAAACATCTCAAGAATCTTTCGCTGAGCGGTTCACCAGTGACCAATCGTCTGGAATTTATCCTCAATTCAATTGAACATTCATTAGATGTTTTGAATCTCGATTTTTGTTCGTTATCCGAACTCGATCTACTTGCACTCAATCAATTCAGTGCTCGACATCAATTCTTGCATTTAGATTTAGGTACAAATCGATTGAATCGTTTCATGAGACAATTACTCATTGTTCTTATGAAACAAACGCGTTTGGTCGTTTTGGATCTCGATTATAATCGATTTTCATCGAATGATTATCTCGAATTAATTGCTTGTTGTCAACGATTGACAACATTGAAAAGTTTAAGTGTTCGCGGACCGAATTCGTTGACAACACAATTAGCAGCAGCGACGTTCATCGGCGAACATTATCCGTGTTTACGTTCGTGGAAAATTGCGTCACCAATTGAATATTCATTGAATCGTTTTGTTGAAAATGATGAACAGAATTTATTAATACAAACGATTATGCCATATGAAATGTTTGTAAATGAAATGAATAAACGAGCAAAATGTTTAGTTTCAATAGTTGAACTTAGTGTGTGATGAGTGCGTTTTGTAGAGACAAAAAAAAACCCAGAATTTTTTTAATGTCGTTTTTCTCTTTTTTTCTTCTGCATTAATAAATATGATGATATCGATATTTCGTTTCTGTTATATATCTAACCTTTGCAATCTTGATTTAAACTAGAATTTGTTTATTTATCAAACTTCAATTAGTTACCAACGTTCAGCTAATTTCCTACTCACAACACAGATATAAACAAATCACAATATGTGTGTGTGTATTCTGACAATAATCATGACAGATAGATATCATATAAACACATAAAGTTACTTATCGTCTCGATAAAAAGATCAAGAAGATGCCGCTTCGATGATATTCAATAAGACAAAAAAAATCATTTGCTTTTTATTTTCATTTCAAGATGAGATTACAAAAAAACAACATGCTGTTCAATTTGTGTGTGTGTGTGTGTGTGTTTTTACAAAGTCAAATGAGATCTGACCAAGGGCTCACAACAAATAAGATGTCCTTTTTTGTTTGAGTCAAACTAAAACGAAGGAAACTAATTCGAGAAAAAAGAAAAGAAAAGTGAATAAGATAATTTGTTGTTGGTAAATAAGAAAAAGTTTTTTTTTTAAGCATAATCAGCGGTTGGACGAGATGGTGAATGAATATCACGTTGAGTGTACATGGGATAAAATGTTTGCCGAGCATATGGACTCATTCGTGTGGGATGATGAGCATTTGATGATGATGTTGGTTCGCTAACTGATCGGTAGTTTAAATCCGAGAGTTGAGAATAAACAAATGCATCAGCAGCATAACTGGCGAGATCGGGATTGACTAGGGAATACGCTGATGGAGATATGAAATTGACAGTTGGATCTAGAGAAGCAAAAAAAGGAATATTCGATTGTTTTTTTTTTGTTGTTAGTCGTGGAATTCTACCTTGAGGATCAGACATAAATCGAGAAGTAATCGCAGCAGCTGCCGTATTAAACATATTCGAAGATGTTGGCGAACTAGCTGATAGATTAGGTTGTGTTATCGATGTTGAATTATTCGCATTATTATTATTATTTGATTTCGGATGTGACCGAAGTAAACGTTGATTTGAATTCAAATGATTTAAAACTTCTGCTACACTGAAAATTGAATCGATAGGTTTTAGTTTTGTATCAAGAAAAAAATTTGTTCGATTACCAATCCTCGGGATCACAATCTCGAAAACCTTTGGCAAAAGGATTCGATGCAATTTTCAATTGTGTTATTCGATGATTTTGATAGGCTGTGACGCCGATAAATTTCGTTTCAGGAAAAGTAAACGTTCGAAATGCTTGTGTCTGTTGAACGAGTAATTCATCGGCTTTCGACGACGGCGAATAAACGCAATGAACTCGCGGTTGATATCGATGCATTGAATTGAGAATAATCTTTACATGCAAACATTGAGTAAAAACAAAAGAGAGAGAGAAAATCATTTATCTTTACATGTCCGTTTTCATCGAGAAGATTATTGGTTAATTTAAGTTTATCAAATGAAACAACATTTTTCATCCAAGCTGCGCCCGTTTGAGGAGAATCAGGATGAACATGAAAACGACCCGGACAATGAGGATCAGCTTTTCCAGCAACGACCCAACTCGAACTAAAAGAAGAAACATTTTGTTTTGTTAATTAAAATTCAAATCAAATCTCTCATTTACCTATAAAAAGCGTAACGATATCGTTTGTCATCGAGTGGTACAAAGTCTACCATTAACAAATAAGTAGCCGACGGGTCCATGCCGTAGATTTTCACTTGTAAAGTTGGAAACATTCGTCTAAAAGAAAGAAGAAAAAACGGAATATCAATCGTTAAGACTTGTTATCTCGAACGTGATTGATAATCTTCTGTCATAGGGAAATATATTCATTTCTTCGAGCTATCAGTAGCACATGTTCGCACGAGCGACGTGCTTTTCCGTTCGAATTGTGTGATGATCTCAAGAGACATCATTCGATTGAGCCATTAGCATCAGTCTTATCTCTTGTTGTCTCAAATGATATTCAATATCATTCGTCGTTGTGTTTTATTCATTACACTTCACTTGCACATCGAATGAGAAACTTAATTACACTTTGGTTAGTTCCATTTCGGTATTAATGACTTTTTCATCGGGCTATAGAAAAGTATCTTAACAATCGATTGACTTGTTTCATCGATTGTTTAACAAATTAACTCGAATGATTAACACGTCAAGACAAAACACGAGATATGGATGTATTTTGATTTTGTCTGTTAGATTACCTTCCCGATCGTGTAACGATCATTTCCGTGCCAAGTTTATCGAATTCATCCCAGAGAGATTTCGATTCGATAACCATTTTAATATTAGTTAATTTCGGATGAAGAAGTTTTTTTAAATCATTAGTTCCGTTTGTATTCGAACCATTTTCACTATCTGATTTATTCATATCAAGCATATTTGTTGATGTTGATTTGATTTTCTCCGTTGCCGATTGAATATAATCTAGAGAAACGAGAAAATTTTCGAAAAATAGAAAAGCAAACGCTGAATCTGGACGAACCTTCCATATTTCGAATTGAAGTTAAACTTTTTTGCAGATTTGTCACTTTTTTATTTGATTGCTGATACTGTCCGTGATTGGCTTCGGTTAATGTTGCCGTACGAATTTGTTGTGAATCTGTTGGATAATAATCATGAGAAGAAGATTTATTAGTTAACAAATTCGAAAGATGAGAATTTGTATGATTATTATTGATACTATTGCTTTCTATTGGACTCGTCATCGAATGATATAAACTATTCTCATCATCGCAACAATCTGATGTAATCAGTGAGGCGATACTGAAATTGCTTGCACGCGGTGTTAACGGATTGTTATCCATAAGAAAACGACGAAGAAAATAATATCTTGTTCGAGTAGAAATGTTGTGAAAAAAAACGGCAAAACTTGAGCACAGAAAGAACGATGCAGAGAAATAAGAGAGAGAGAGAGA